>SDBV01003740.1_pt1 | contig 22219 bp, 20 predicted proteins | sample 2277081 | NCBI WGS metagenome assembly SDBV01 (sample SAMN10402039, study PRJNA504765) | marine sediment metagenome | isolation source: marine sediment core GS10_PC15, 223 cmbsf | place: Arctic Ocean: Southern Knipovich Ridge | collected 2010 | reverse complement strand
AAGAATAAAATCAATTTTATGGGTAAGTCCAGAATTCACATCTTGTGTCGCGAGGCGATGGTCAAAGTACCGATGTTCGTCGACAGCCCGGCGGTGCGCGCCAGGGCGGGGCTGAAGTACCACATCGGGTGCGTGTTGCGCCACGAGCGTCAGTGCCTCGGAACGGCTGGGGGCTTCGATCAGATCGTGATCCCGGCGCAAAGCCCAAAACAACTGGCGGCGCACGACCTCATTATCGTCGATAATCAGTACTTTCATACGATCGTATAAATCCCTACTGCCGTGACCGTTTTGGAAGCGCCACCGATTGAAAACCGAACCATTCCCCGGGCGCTGAGTTGGGCCGGCGCCGCGCGCCCCATTGTGTGTCTGGCGCCGATGGACGGCGAACTGGGCGCCGCGGAGAAGTTCCTCGACATCAAGTGTCGCAAGGCCGGTCTCAAGCCAGACGCCGTCGTGCTGGTAGCTACCATCCGGGCACTGAAATTCCACGGCGGGATTGCGGTCAAGGATCTCACCACGTCGAACGTCGAGGCCGTCGAGAAGGGCATGGCCAACCTCGAAAAGCACGTCGAGAACCTCCAGAAGTATGGCCTCCCCGTAGTGGTCGCGATCAACAGCTTCACGGCCGACACCGAAGAAGAAGTCAAAGCCGTCCAGGCTCGCTGCGAGAAGCTGGGCGTGCAGGCCGTCATGTCCGATCACTGGGCGCGAGGCGGCGACGGTGCGTTGGACCTGGCCAAAGCCACCGTTGCGGCGGCCGATAGCGGCAAGGCCGACTTCAAGCCGATCTATCCCGACGACATGTCACTGATGCAGAAAGTAACCACCGTGGCGACCGAGATTTACGGTGCGAGGAAAGTCGTCGTCGATAAGAAGCTGCAGGACAAGTTCCTCCGCTTCGAGGCCGAAGGCTACGGCCATCTGCCGGTATGCATGGCCAAAACGCAGTATTCGTTCTCGACCGATCCGAGCCTCAAGGGCGCTCCCAACGGTTTCGACGTACCGCTTCGCGACGCCTATGTCGCAGCCGGTGCCGGATTCGTGGTAGTGCTTCTGGGCGATATCATGACCATGCCCGGCCTGCCGCGAGTGCCCGCCGGAGAGTCGATCGATATCAACGACGACGGCGAGATTATCGGCCTGTCGTAAGGCTGAATTTTGAAATTAACAAAACCGCCAGGCCCTTTGTAATTTAATTTGGCCTGGCGGTTTTTTTGCGCTAAAAGTCTACTTGTCGGCAGTCCGTCGGCTACAAGCCGTGTAATGCGAAAACGTTTTCTTTAACGGCCTGGATCGTCTGGTCCACGGCTGCGTCTACGGTGAGGCGCTGCTCTTGTGACGGCGCCAGTGTGCGATCGCGTAAGGAGGCGTCCGTCGTGTCGTTACCATCTGCTCCGCACAGAACGCTCCACGCCAAAGTCCAGCCGCGAACGGTGTTCTCTATGTCGTATCCGCCTCCGCCGGTTGCGAGGATCGGCCGGCCGAGCTCCAGCATGTGTGAAATCGCTGTCGCGTAGGCGTTGTTGGTCAGGCACATGTTCGTCAGCGGGTCGTCCGCCAACGAGTCCATTCCTAGTTCGGTCACGATCACGTCGGGGGCGAACGCTTCGAGGATCGGCAGTGTGATCTCGCGGAAGGCTCGCAGGTAGGCGTCGTCGAACACGCCGGGGGGCATGGGCAGATTGACGCTGTAGCCGACGCCCTCGCCGACGCCGATTTCATCGGCAAAGCCGGTGCCCGGAAACAGCGTCCGCCCGTCTTGATGTTGGGAGATCACCATCACGTCGCGCCGGTCGTAAAAAGCGGCCATCACTCCGTCGCTGTGGTGGGCATCGATGTCGATGACGGCGACTTTCTTGCCTGCCTCAGCGAGTTTCATCGTAGCCAGCACCACGTCGTTGATATAGCAGAAGCCCGAAGCCAGTTGCGGGTGTGCGTGGTGATGGCCGCCCGATGGATTGAAGGCGACGTCTGCCTCGCCTGCGAGTATCAACCCTGCGCCGGTGAGCGAAGCCCCGGCCGCCAGCACAGCGTACTCGTACATGCCGTCAAAGACGGGGCAGTCGGCCGTGCCTAGGCCCATGTGCAGCGCGTCGATATCGAGATGGCCCTTGGGTGCTTGCTCGAGCGCGTCCAGGTATTGCGGGGTGTGGAATTTTTCCAGATCGCCTCGGCCAGCGGGGGCGGGCGACACCTGGCGACGTTTCAGCCCGTCGAGCATGCCCCTCGAAAGCAATTCCTTGCGAGTTTTGGCCGCTCGCACAGTCTTAAACGGGCAGTGAGCCGGATACTCGTACCGCTCAATATCCGCAGAATAAAGGAACGCCGCTGAAGTCATTTTTCCGGAGTCTCTTTGCTAGAATTATTTCACAAGTCGCAGGATTTCGCGGAATCGATCGTCCCCGGCCGTCCACTGCAATTCGAACGTCGCCATCTCGAAGCAGTTGATGATCGCCCCGGCCTGCCGCATTCTGTCCAGGCCGACTTGACGATTGGCAGGCAGTCGCGAACCGACCGCGTCGCTCAGCACATGAACCTCGTAGCCTGCCTCCAGCAAGTCCAGTGCGGTCAGGCCAACGCAGATGTGGCACTCGATTCCCGCCAGCAAGAGTTGCGGGCGACCTAGCTTTTTTATTTCGTCCAGGAAGCCCGGCTGGCCGCAACAACTGAAGATGTTCTTCTCGATCGGTTCGGCGTCGAGCAGCGTTGCCAGTTCGCCGACGGTCGGGCCGATGTTGGCGGGACAGTGCTCGGTGTGGACGATCGGCAGGCCGAACAGTTTCGCCGCCTGGATCATGCGAGCGGTAACGTCGATTACAGATTCATGGCCATCTATTGCCGGCAGGAGTTTTTCCTGCATGTCGATTACCAAAAGGGCGGTCTGGTCGATTCTCAGCATTTTTCGCTTCCTCGATACTTCGCTCGTTCAATGTCGTCCCATGCATCTTCGGGCAAGATTTTCGCACCAACCTGGCGCGGTGGGGCTCCTGTCCCACCGCGTATGAATCCGGTCAACAGGTGTCGGGACGGGAGCCCCGCCACCCTAATAAACATAAATTTGAATAATTCATTTAGTCTTGTTGCTCGATGGCGTCCCACGCATCTTCTGGCGTGGTTTTCACCTGCACGTCTATTGTAACGATTCGGGCGCCTTGATTGCGATAGTGTTCGATCAACGGGGCGGTTCGCTCTCGGTAAATATCGAGCTTGCGGGCGATCGCATCGAGATCGTCGTCAACTCGCTGGGCCCGGTCGCCGCCGGCGTTGGTTGCGATGCGCTGGCGGACGATCTGCGGCGAGCACTCAAGCGAAAGCACGGCCGAGATTGTCACCAAAGCCTCGACATCCGCGGCCTGGCCGATGTGGCGCGGCAGGCCGTTGAGCACGACGCGGCCTTCTTCGGCGACGTTGCGTTCGGCCAGGAAGGCTGAGAGGATCTTGGCGGCGATGACGAAGTGCTCGTTCTCCAGCAGCGCGCCGGTGCGGAGAGAATCCTGCACGACCAGTAATTCGTCATCGCTCAGAACGTGCTGGCCGAGCGATTCGGCGATTTGGCGGAGGTTCTCGCCGAAGTCGAAGTGCACGCATCGCCGGCCGCGCAAGCCTTTCGATTCGATAAGTTGGCCGAGAGGAGTCTTGCCTGAACCCGTCGGACCCAGCAGCAGGATGGCGTTGGTCTTGGTCATTATCATTGTTTCAAATCAACAGATGTTTCAAATCAACAGATGTTTCAAATCAATAGATGTTTCAAATAAACGGAGCCCTCGCCGCGGTTGGACGAGGGCTTCGGTTTGCACTCAATTAACGCAGCGGTGCGATTACTCTTCGGCGGGAGCTACTTCGGCGGAAACTTCTTCGGCAGGTGCATCAGCCGTGGCTGCCGCGGCGGCCATCGCCTTTTGTTGTGGGTTGCGAAGGAAGAACGTCGTTATCGCCGCCGCTATCAGCATCGTCATCGAGCAGTAGTAGGCAAAGTTGTAACTCTCGTAACGGTCATAGACCTTCCCGGCCAGCAGCGACAGCATGAAGCCTCCGACGCCCCAGGCCGTGAAGACCAAACCGTAGTTCATGCCAAAGTGCTTCAGGCCGTAATAATCCTTCGTGGTTGCGGGGAACAGCGCCAGATTCGCGCCATAATTGGCACCGATCAGGGCCGAAATGAGCGAAAGAACTGGGATGGAGCTCAAAGCGTTTTCCTCAGCTACTTGTGACAGGAGGAAGATGAGGCCGGCCTGGAGAACGAAACAGATGAACATCATTTTCGTTCTCCCAATTATATCGGACAGTGCTCCGGCAATGACGCGTCCAGCTCCGTTGCCGACGGCCAGTACGGCTACTAGTACGAACCCCATCTTAATGCCCGCCTGGGACAAGGCGATGGGCGCCAGCTTGGCGATGATCATCAGCCCAGCCCCCGCACCGCAGGCGTACATGAACCAGAGAAGGTAAAACTGTGGCGTCTTCAGCATCTCTTTTGGCGTGAAGATTTCCTTCCTCTGGGGAACTGGGGTCGCCTCTCGTTTTTTCATCTCGCCAGCCCTACCGAAGCCTTTGATAAACTGGCGGACTCTGTGAGGCGGGCGGAGGAATTGGGCAAGGGTGACAACCACGATTAAAAACGCCACACCCAAAACCAGGATCATCTTCTGAAGGCCATACGCGCCTGTCATCCATTTGGCCAGAGGGGCCGCATATACCGACGCGAGGCCGAACCCTGAAACCACGATGCCGGCAATGAGTCCGGTCTTCGCCGGGGGGAACCATTTGACCGCCGGTGGGGTGGCGGATGCATACCCAAAGCCGATACCGGCACCGGCCAGGACGCCGAAGCCGAGGATGTACCCCATTGGGGTGGTCGTCAAGGACGCCAGGATCATCCCAGCACCAACCAGAATGCCGCCAATGGTGGCGACCAGTCGGGGGCCGATCCGATCCTGCATCCGACCGGCCGGAACCATAACCAGGCAGAACACCAGGCAGGCTACGGCATACGGCCAGGACTTGTCCGACTCGGACCATCCCCAACTGTCCGGGATGCCCTTGCTGATTACACTCCACGTATAAAGGATGCCAAGTGCGAGGTTAATACCCATGCCGACGAAAGTTACGCGCCATCCAAGATTCTTGATGGGTGCTCCAACACTTTCGATGCTATCCGTCATCACACGTCTTTCTATTGGTTGATTGTTGGCAGCCTAAAAGCGAAATATCGCCGTCAGTCTTCGCGGCCTTCGATCAGCGAATCGACGATCGAAGGATCTGCCAGCGTCGAGGTGTCGCCCAGCGTGGCCTTGTCCGGGACGCCTTCGGCGATCTTGCGGAGAATACGCCGCATGATCTTACCCGAGCGGGTCTTCGGCAGGGCTGGCGCGAACTGCACCTTGTCCGGTGCGGCGATCGGACCAATCTCCTTGCGGACGTGCTTGACGAGCGTCTTGGCCAGTTCGGGACTGGGGTCGATGCCGTTGACCAGCGTCACGAACGCATACAAGCCCTGGCCCTTAATTTCGTGGGGCATTGGGGCCACGGCCGCCTCGGCGACCGCTTCGTGGCTGACCAGGGCGCTTTCGACCTCGGCCGTGCCGATGCGGTGACCGGAAACGTTGACCACGTCGTCGATTCGGCCCATCAGCCAGTAATCGCCGTCGTCGTCGATGCGGCAGCCGTCGCCGGTGAAGTACAGGTCGTCGTACATCGTGAAGTAGGCGTCGATGAATCGCTCGGGGTCGCCCCACATCGTCCGCATCATGCCCGGCCAGGGCTTCTTGATGCAGAGTTTGCCGCCTTCGTTTCGGTCGCACTCGCTGCCGTCTTCACGCAGCAGCACAGGCTCGACGCCGAAGAACGGGCGCGATGCGCTGCCGGGCTTGAGGGTGTTGACGCCGGGCAGCGGGGTAATCATGAACCCGCCGGTTTCGGTCTGCCACCAGGTGTCGACGATCGGGCATTTGCCCTTGCCGATGTTCTCGTAGTACCACATCCACGTTTCGGGGTTGATCGGTTCGCCGACCGAGCCGAGGATCCTCAGGCTGGACATGTCGTACTTCGCCGGCCACTCTTCGCCATGGCGGATCAGCGCACGGATGGCGGTGGGTGCGGTGTAGAACTGCGTGACTTTGAACTTGTCGATAACCTGCCAGTATCGCCCGGCGTCGGGGTAGAGAGGCGTGCTTTCGAACATCACGCTGGTCGCGCCGTTGGTCAGCGGGCCGTACACGATGTAGCTGTGGCCGGTAACCCAGCCGATGTCGGCCGCACAGAAGTAGACGTCATCTTCCTTCAGGTCGAAGGTCAGTTTGTGCGTCATCGTCACCCATACCAGGTAGCCGCCGGTGGTGTGGACCACGCCCTTGGGCTTGCCGGTCGAGCCGGACGTATAGAGGATGAACAGCGGGTCTTCGGCGTTCATCGGTTCGGCGGGGCAGTCGGCCGACGCCGTTGCCATCACGTCAGCGTAGATCAGGTCGCGCCCCTCGACGAGGTTGCATTCGGTATCGGTGCGGCGAACGACGATGCACTTTTCGATCGTCGGCGTGTCGGTCATCGCTTCGTCGGCGATCTGCTTGAGCTGAACGTCGCGGCCGGCTCGCTTGGAGACGTTGGATGTGATCAGGATCTTGCAGTCCGAGTCGTTGATTCGCCCGCGGAGGGCGTCGGCGCTGAAGCCGCCGAACACGATCGAGTGGATCGCACCGATTCGCGCGCAGGCCATCATCACGATGGGAAGTTCGAGCACCATGCCCAGATAAATGCAGACGCGGTCGCCTTTCTTGACGCCCAGGCCCTTCATCACGTTGGCGAACTTGCAGACTTCGACGTGGAGCTCTTTGTAGGTGAGCGTCTTGTCTTCGTCTATTTCGTCGCCCTGCCAGACCAGCGCGGCCTTGTTCTCGCGATCCGTGCCGAGGTGGCGGTCAAGGCAGTTGTACGACACGTTCAGCTCGCCGTCTTTGAACCAGGTGTGCTCGATCTTGCGGGCCTTGGTGTCCCAGTTGTACTCGCGGCCGATGGTCGGCTCCTTCGACCAGACGACTAGATCCTTGGCCTGTTCCAGCCAGAAGCCGTCCGAATCGCTGATCGATCGGTCGTACATGGCCTGGTATTCTTCGGGCGTTTTAATGTGAGCGTTGGCCGAAAGCTCGGCCGGCGGAGGAAACGTGCGACCTTCGTTCATGAGGGAGTCGATCCCTTTGCGTTCTTGATCTGCCATTTCGTTGATAGTCCTTTCTGCTTAACCGTCGTTTTGTACTAGACCTATAGTGGTAGGTCAGTACGGATAATTGCGATGGAGCGAGTTAGCCGCCGCATGCCTGTAGTGAAATAATTCACAAACATACAAACAACAACAACTCATAGAATTTTGCTGTCCACCGGAAGATAAGTCAACGGAAAACGCCGAAAAAAACTCCACAAAGCCGTCCGTGGCCGACTTTGCTGGGTGCCATGCTTCTCTAAGCGAAGCGGAGAATCATGTTCTTCTTCGATTCGCTCCATTCGACAAGCGCCGGGCAAGCAATTCGTGTGATTCTTGGGCAAAGAGATGTTAATAATAACATAGTCATGACGAAGGGCAGGCTGCGTTATGAGCGTGAAAATCAGCGATCAATTTCCGAAGTACGTGCGACACGACCCGGCCGTGGGGGTTTGGTGCGTAACGCCCGGCGAGGGGCGAGTGATTCATCGCTTCTTCGATACCTCGCCATTTAGCCCATCGGGGCGATACCTGGCCCTGTTCCGCCTGCCGTACGAAGATCACGCTCCCGCCCCAGCAGACGCAGGGCAGATCGTGCTGGTCGACCTGGCCGCCGGCACGGAGCGAGTGGTCGCCGAGACTCGCGGCTGGGAGTTCCAGATGGGCGCCAACGTCAACTGGGGCGCCGACGATCACACGCTATTCTTCAACGACGTGGACCCGGCTACGTGGACGCCGTTCGCGGTTCGGCTGGACCCGATCTCCGGCGAGTCGCATCGGCTGGGCGGCTGTGTGTACCAGGCCTCACCCGACGGGCGGTGGCTGGCCTCGGCGAGCATGGCCGAGATGCGCCGCACGCAATGGGGCTACGGCGTGGTAATCCCCGACGATCGCGTTCGCATCAACACCGGCCTGCGAGACGACGACGGGCTCTTCATCACCGATACGCAGACCGGCGGGGTCCAGCTGCTGCTGTCGATCAAAGACGCAGTGGAGCAGGCTGCGCCAGCAGTCGGTATCGACTCTCCCGAGCAATACGAGATCTACGGTTTCCATGCGAAGTGGAACGCCCAGGACGACCGGCTGATCTTCACGATTCGATGGTACCCGGCCGGGGCCGAACCGAGATTCAACGTCATCAGCGAGACCAATTCGCCGATCCGCTTCACCGTGTTCACGCTGCGACCGGACGGGACGGATGTCCGCAACGCCGTGCCTGCCTGGCAGTGGGACAAGGGCGGGCATCATATCAACTTTTTCCCCGACGGCCGGCAGTTGTCGATGAACCTGAATATCGACAATATCGACCGCGATGGCCTGCGATTCGTCAAGTGCAATTTGGACGGCACGGGGCTGGTTAAAATGCTCGACGACGTTCCCGGCTCGGGGCACCCTACGGTTCATCCTGACGGCCGGCACGTCCTCACAGATGCCTACGCAGACGGGGAGGTAGCCTTCGGCGACGGAACCATTCCGCTGCGATGGATCGACCTGGCCGACGGCACGGAGCAGACGCTAGTCCGCATCCACACGAAGACGCCCTACGAGACGGTCGACCCTGCACTGCGAGTCGACCCGCACCCAGCCTGGGATAGAACGCACACCCGCGTAGCCTTCAACGCCTTCGAAGACGGAACGCGCCGAGTCTTCGTCGCCGACATGTCCAACCTGCTTAAATAATAATCCATAGGAACACGATCAGGCCCCGCCGGCCGGCCAAGCCGATTACTCTTTTGCGTGTAATGAATTGCGCGTCCTATGACTTTTTCTGCCCCACAGACCCGTATGGATTTCATTTGAGTGAAACAAAAAAAAACAGTTCTTTATAAAATCGGGGGTACTTAATTGTCTTAATAGTGGATCCAAACCCAGGGTTTTCAATTGGACAAATGTTCGGACAAATATTTGGTTGGTGCTTCCTGTACAGGAGACAGAAACGCGTACGCAGCTCTTGTCAGAAAGCATTACAAGAACGTGTTTTTGGTGTGCGTGGGCATTCTTGGGAATATTCACGATGCTGAGGATATTGCTCAGGATGCAATGCTGAAAGCTTTTGTGGACATAACCAAATTGCGAGACGGATCACAGTTTGGCCCATGGGTGAAAAGAATTGCAAAAAACAGGTGCATTAATTTCTTCCGTCGAGAACAGCACTCAAGAAAAGTCATTGAAGAAAAAGCAAAACAGCAAAGCAAAGCCATAACACAAAATGACAAATTGCATCGGGCGATAGAGAAATTGTCTCAGGAATTCAGATTGCCCTTGGTCATGTATTACCTTGACGGACGGAGCGCCAGGAATGTTGCAGAAAAATTGAATATATCAATTGCAGGTGTTTACGTGAAATTGCGTACTGCGACATTACGGCTGCATGAAATACTTGCGGAAGGGGATTCAGAATGAATGACCTTTGCCGAGAAATGCAAGACAAGATAGCGGATTACGTACTTGGGGCTTTACCCAAGGACGAAATCGAAAATCTTGACAAACATATAAACCGATGTTCTCAGTGCGGCAAATATGCCGAAGCACTGCAGAATGAAAAGAACTCACTCTTGCAGCTTGGAGATGACCTTGGTGAGCAAATACATGCTCAAGAAGCCAGGATCATAGAAGCCTTAAATCAGGTATCCCCTGTAAAGCCCAGGCTGCCTTCAATAGGGAGATTCGTTATGCGACATCAAATAACAAAAATAGCAGCGGCCGCCATGATCATTGCGACGGTTTTTCTTGCAATCACTCTTTTCGATAGAGTCGCCACGTCGGCTTATGCGATAGAACAGTCAATTCAAGCCAACCATACAGTACAAACCATCCACCTGAGGGCTTATCGCGGGCAGGACGATGTCGACAGCAATAACTATATGGAGTGCTGGGTAGAGTATGACGAGACGGGTATGGTTTCAAACTTTAGACAGGACATGTTCGATGACGGCAGCGAACAAGGGGAGAGCGTGAAACACCTTGTTTGGAATGAGGGAGTTTCGAAACTCTGGATGCCGGAGAAGAACGTTCTGATTGTTCACAGAGTGAATAACTTACAAGAGCATTGGGATCATTTTGTAGGGGCTTATGACCCTAAGCTCATTATGCAACGGCTATACGATCAGCAGGAAGCCGGGGCTGTTATACTTGAGATCGATGAGCCGGTTCGTGCGGGTGACCCCATTTATGTCCGAGCTACGAACTCCGACGACAACACCCGCCTGGAACTCGTGATCGATTCTGAGACGAAACTTGTTACGCAGCTTACAAAGTATCGTCCTTCAGAAGATGAAGATGAATTGGTAATGCGAATTGAGTTTTTTGCGTATAACAGCCCAATTGATCCGTCCACGTTTGAATTAGGTGATATTCCCGATGACGCATTTGTGTTTGACCAGGTAAATCAGCTTGTGGGGCTGGAAAAGGGCGATTTGACCAACGATGAAATCGCAGCGAAGGTTGTTCGCGAATGCCTGGAAGCCACCATCGCACAGGATTACGAGGAAGTAAGCAGACTGATGGAAGGCGACCCGGGCGATTCTTTTGAAGTATTTGTTGAAGCAACATTCGGAGCGAAAATTACGCGGGTGATCTCAATTGGCCAGTCCAAGCCACATGAACGATGGCAGATTATCCTTTGCGTTCCATGCGAGATCGAGGTGCGAGACGAAGAAGGACAACTCTCGACAGTGAACATCATAGCCACTGCCAAACCGATCGGCTATCAGCCCGGCCGCCGATGGATTGTGCATACCGAGATCAGGGCATCCAACCCGATAGGTACTCAATTCGGAAAAGAGATTAATGCCAAGGTTGCTCAATTCAAAATCAATACCGCAACCCTTGATGATGTGATCGAGGTCTTTGGTGAGCCGGCAAAATATGTCTGGGGCAATCAGGTTTTTCCGGAGGATGATCTTCCTGACAGATACGTTATGGCCTATCCTACCGGTAAGTTTTGCATCATGATGGTTAAGGATTACGTTGAGGAACTGCGATTTGAACGTTCGGACTCAGGCTACGTATTTGCCGAAACACTTCGGATGGGTTCGAGTCTTGAGGAAGTTCTGGAAGTGCTCGGTCCTCCGGCCGAGACTGTTGTGGGCGAGGAGTGCAAATGGAAGAAAGGGGTACTGTACAAAGATATCACCCGGCAAGGGCATTGTTACTACGCACCACTTGATCATGGAGTACGGATGTTCTTTTTCAATTCCAAGATAGTTGGTTTGTATGTGACCAGGACTGAGCCCATCCCGAACAAGTGAGGGGGAGATTCCGCGAAAGAGAAGCAATAGGTTTTTAATGTAATAGCAAGGGCGTTCAGGTGGCGCCAACAGGCCGGGCTTTCTGCCCGGCCTGTTATTCACTCTGATTGTATTGGGGACACGATATACCGTTTTTGCGCGCGCACTTTGTCATGTTTTCGCGCAGAACCCAGGGTAATTATTAAAAAATTTTGGCATCGGCTGGATAAGGGGTTGGAGATTTGGAAACCAGCGCGCGGTGCCGTTTGCGCGCGCAAAACAGGTACATCACCAGTAAGGGTGGAGGCGCTTCGTATGCGCCGACGAAGCTGATCGCAAATGGCTTCAATGCTTTTTGACAACTGAATAGAGAGGATGACAATTTCGGATTTCGGATTACGGATTTGGGATTGAAAAGCTTGAAACAACATAACAACATCGATTGCGATGGCCAGTTAACCAATCAACCGGTGCACCAGGCCGTTCATTTGGAACTTGGGAACCTGGTTACCTGGGATCTTTTCGATTTCGGATTTTGGTCGGCATAATGCACATGACGTTACCAATAAACACTAACTACATGAATATAAACGACCTGCCGATATCGAGACTGGTTCGTTTCCGGGCCGGCTCGTACCTCTTGGTACGTTCTCGTACGCTTTGGCACGTCTTTCCACAGCCAGGTACGCATGAGTACGTTTGGGTGCGATGCGGGTCGGCCGGGCGCATCGAGTCGCGGGCACGGCCGCTACGGATTGAGCCAGAACCACTGGCGGAGAATCTCCATCGCTTCGTCGAGCTTCCGTTCGGCTGGGGAGGGCGAAATCGTCGGCGAGTCTCACTTGGGTATGCAGTCCTGGCGGATGGCACTGGAAATGCCCCTGCCCGCCAGGCGTGCGGCGCTTATTCCACGATTTCGAGCAGGCGCTCGACGAGGCCGATGTGGCGTTGCTTTTCCCTGCGGATCAGCTTGAGTTGCTCGATGGCGGCCGGGTCGGTCAGTTTGTCGATCAGGCTGGCGCAGACATCCTCGGCCTGGCGTTCGGTTTCCAGCAGCGTTTCGAACTTCTCGGCGAGTATTGCATGTTCGACGTCAAGCACGGGCGGCATCCTCTCGCAGTTTGGAGTTCAGCAGTTTGACCATCGCGCGATGGGTTTCGGCGTTGGCCTTGAGTGTTTCGAGAATGGTATAGACCTCGGCGCGTTGCTCGCGGTCGAAGCATTCGCTGTGTGCGACGTCGTCCGAAGTTTCGGTAAGAGTGGCGCGGAACCGATCGTCCAAGGATCCCATTTCCGCTACGTAGGTCGAAGCCAATCCATTTGCTTCCGTCATCTTTCGTCCTTCCCGGTGCGTTACGATGTGGCCCCCAACACACGCGATAAACCATTATCCTCTAAAGGTGGGTTTTGTTCAAGCAAGAAGGGCGGAAAATATGCGAAATATCGTCGGAGTTCGGCCGGTTTGGTCCGGCGGCGATGCGGACGGGCGGGGGCCAAGCAGAAAGGCCCGCACCGAAATGCGGGCCTTAGGCAATGCCCGGGACTGGAATCGAACCAGCACGAGATATTAATCTCACTAGGCCCTCAACCTAGCGCGTCTGCCAATTCCGCCACCCGGGCGTGCTTCGCAAGCGTAGGGGCTAGGCCGGGGAATGTCAAGGCCGAAGCGAACCGTTTGAAAATGTCCACCGATGCTGCCAGCCTGGCCCGGCCGGGCTTTGTTGGACGCATCGTAGGCTGGGTCGGGCCTTGTCGATTACACTTTGCGGCGGCGTCGGCGGAACAGCGAGACGATGCCCGACTTCGCTACGATCCAGATCCACGATGCGAACACGCGAAGGGCCGTCCGCCGCAGTCGCGCGAGGTTGGTCCTGGTGGTGAACAGGCTGGCGAAGAATCGCTTGCTGAGATACACCTGCAGATACGCGCGGTGCATGATGGCGTCCATCTCGGCCTTGGGCAGTTGGCCGATCATGGTGGGCGTGGTGAAGTCGAAGCTGTCCCAGTCGTCGGTGATGATCTGTCCGTCGGCCTTGGCCTGGTCGTACAGGTCCGATCCGGGTATCGGAGTGGCGACGGTGATCTGCGCGACGTCCACGTCGATCTTGCCGATAAAATCGGCAGTCGCCTCGGTCTCTTCGCGCGTTTCGCCGGGCAGGCCCAGCACAAACGTGCCCCACACGCCGATGTCCTGAGCGTGCAGCAGTTCGATGGCGTTGGACATCTGCTCGACGGAGATGCCTTTTCGCGATTCCTTGAGTTGTCGCGGGTTGGGCGTTTCCAGCCCAGCAAGCACGGCCGTGAATTGCGCCTTGCCCATCAGCTCGATCACTTCCGGGTGCCTGGCCAGCATGTCCACTCGGCCCTGACACCAGAAATATGCGTCGGTCTTGCGTTCGATAATACCCCGGCAAATTTCCTCGACGCGGCGGAAGTCCGTGCAGAAATTATCGTCTGCGAAGAAGATGACTTTCGGCTCGGGATAGCGTGCGAGAACGTCGTCGATTTCCTGCATGACACGCTTGACGCTCTTGGGTCGCCACTGGCCGCGGTGGAAGTTGCGGATCGAGCAGAACGAGCATCGCGCACGACAGCCGCGACTTGTCTCGATGCCTTCGACGCGGTATGCGCCCATCCGAAACCGCGAGCGGTCGGGCAGCAGGTCGCGTGCCGGCTGAAGGATAGAATCCATATCCTCGATCAGCGGCCGGTCGGGCTCGCGTCGGACCGTGTCCCCGTCGCGCCACGAAACGCCGTCCACTCCGCGATAGTCGCCGCGGGAGAGAATCTCGCTCAGCGCGAATTCGCCTTCGCCGCGGATCACCGCGTCTACGTTGCCTGGGTTCAGCATTTCCTCGGTCAGGAACGTCGCCTGCTGGCCGCCCATCAGGATCGTGAGCTTGGGGTCGCGTCGGCGCAGTTGCTCGGCCAGTTCCAGAGAGTACTTGGTGTGCGGCGCGCTGTTGACGCTCAGGCCGATCATGTCCGGGTGCGTCGCCAGGAGTTCTTCGGCATGTGCGGCGATGTCCCGGCCTTTGCCTCGCATGTCGGCCAGGGAAACGTCTGCGTGCGCCATCGCGTGTGCGGCGAGGGTTTCCAGCCCCAGCGGAGAGGCCGAGAAGTAATCGTCGTATCCGACCTGAGCTCCGGTGGGCATTACCAGCACCAATTTCATATATGTTCTTCCTTCAAATGCACGAGACGAAATCTCGCGGCGGTGGGCCATTATCATAAACGCCGGCCAGAAAACCTAAGCAATAAGCTGCGCCGGGCCGCGGCCGACGCGGAAATCGGAATATGTGTGGTGTATGTATAGGGTTAATAATCTGTTCGGAACGTGCCTCGTGGACGATGCCCGCCGAAAAAATGCAATCGCCGGGCGGATCGACAGGCGGGTTGACATGCTCTGCGGCGGGGAGGATACTGCTCCTTCAACGTCGGCGCACGGTTTCGCGCGAAGCGTTATGGAAGGCATTCAGTCTTTGTTTGAATTTTTTGAAGAAGTAATTGGAGAAAATAGATGCCACAGGAATGGTACGACACCGAGAAATATGCAGGCCCTTACATCACCAGCGAGAGCCTGATCAACAATGGCGGCCGCGATGTCGAGTCGCTCGATGGCGAGTGGGGATATTTCACTGACCAGTACGGCCGGTTCTTCTTCGAGTCGTGGTGGACACTGGATCAGCATAAGCGATTCCAAGAGGACGGCGACAATACGTACGATTACAGCCTGAACGACCTGGAGACGATCCCCGTTCCGTCCACGATCAATACCGAAGTGCCCGAATGCAAATACTTCGAAGGCATTATGGCGTACACGCGGAAGTTCGACTATCAGCCGCGAACCAAGGGCGAGCGAGTGTTCCTATATTTCCACGGCGCGCAGTACCGCACGGCCGTGACGATGAACACCAAGTGGCTGGGCAAGCATCGCGGCGGATCGACGCCGTTCTGCGTGGAGATTACCGACACGCTGGCCGAGACCAACCGCCTGATGATCGCCGTGGACTGTCGCCGGCGAGCCGACCAGGCGCCGACCGAGGTGACTGACTGGTTCTTCTACGGCGGGCTGTACCGCAGTGTCGAACTGATCCGCGTGCCGGCGAGTTTCATGCGCGACTGGTTCGTTCGGCTGCAGCCGGGCAGCGACTTCGGGCGAATTGCAGTGGACGTCGAAGTCGATAATCCCGCCGCCGATCAGCCCGTAACGGTCGCGATCGACGAGTTGGGCATCTCGGCCGAGCTCGCCGTCGACGCCGACGGCAAGGCAAGCGGAGTAATCGAAGCAAAGCCCGAACTGTGGTCGCCAGATAATCCCAAGCTCTACGACGTGCGGATTTCATACGGGCAGGACGAAATCTGCGAGCCGATCGGCTTCCGCGAGATTCGCGTCGAAGGCAACGATATCATACTCAACGGCAAGCCGATCTGGCTGCGAGGCATCTGCACTCACGAAGACAGCGTCGCCAACGGCAAGTCGCTCACGACGGCCGAGGTCGAGGAGAACCTGAAACTCGGCGCGGAGCTGAACTGTAACTTTATGCGGCTGGCGCACTACCCGCACCGCCAGTGCGCAGCCCAGATGGCCGACCGGATGGGCATGCTGCTGTGGGAAGAAATCCCCGTCTATTGGGATATCGCGTTCGGCAACCCGGAAACCTACGCCGATGCGGAGAACCAGATGATCGAGCTGATCCGGCGAGATCGCAATCGCGCGTCGGTCATTATCTGGGCGGTCGGCAACGAGAACGAAGACTCCGACGATCGGCTGTCGTTTCTCTCTCGCCTGGTAGATGCTTCGCGGGCGGCGGATGACTCGCGCCTGGTGACGGCCGCCTGCCTGATGACCAAGGATATGCAACTCCAGGATCGCCTGGCCGAGAAGCTCGACGTGGTGGGCTTCAACCAGTACCGCGGCTGGTACAGCCCGCGAGGCACGATCGAAGAAGTACTGAATATGGAGCGTGACGAAGTACCCACCAAGCCGATTATCATGAGCGAGACCGGCGCGGCGGCGCTGGGCGGCAAGCACGGCTCGGACGACGAACGATGGACCGAAGAATACCAGGAGTGGATCTACCAGAAGCAGGTTGAATACATTCAACTGCTTAAATCGGTCCGCGGCATGACGCCGTGGATTCTTCACGACTTCCGCGCGCCGTTCCGCCAGAACCTCTACCAGAAGGGTTTCAATCGCAAGGGATTGCTCTCGGCCGACAAAACCCATCGGAAAAAAGCGTTTTATGTTCTGCAGGAGTTCTACGCGAAATTGAAAGACGCGGCGGAATGATGGCGACAATGCCCGGGCCTTGCTTTATGGGAGTAATGAGACTCGAACATCAGCAATGACGCTGGTTCTTGTCATCATTTCTTCTGGGCTAAGGGAAATAGATTCTTTGTAATTACACGAACAACTAAAAAGACCTCTGCCAGTGTGGCACCCACAAACAACTCCAAGGCCCATTGATCGTAGCTGAGCCAACCAATGCCCGCAGCAAAAAATACAACGTTCACAAGCAACAACTGAACGGCAAGGATAATGATGAAGCCCACCGCATACACCAATTTCAACGTGCGGTCACTGTTCCGGTCGTCAATTTCTGCTTTGTCAAAAGGGCCTAGTTCTGCTTGACTCGCTTGGGGCATCTTCTTACGAAGTGCTTGTAAGTAGACCTTCTTCGATTCCGACTGCCGAGCTTGAGGCTCCATGTCCCCCTGGTTGCTCATGAATCATCCAGACCCAGGTGTTTCAGACGAAGGCCAAACTCTTCTACGGACACCCCGAAGTGTTTTGCCAAGGCATAATTGGGCAGTTTTTTGGAATGGATGGCTCGCACTTCATTTGCCGGCATGAGTAGATTTGCGGCGAATTGATCTGCAAACAATTCTTCCCCACCGTGATCACCATCTCTGCGAAGGTCTACATAACTATACTCGCCTCGATCTGCGTTGGGTGATTCCGAACGCCAGATGTAGTGCCCCAGTTCGTGCGCGCAGGTAAAACGCTTACTATCTGAACTGTCCGACTGCTCAATCATTATGGTCGGATCTCTCCCCAGGTCTTTTATCAACGCGCCAGATACTTCAGGAGGCAGTTCAGCCTCCAAAACCTTCATCCCCAGATTCCTCCCGATCGTCACTGGGTCAACGGGAAAGGTCCCCCTCTTCCACTCGATCTTGAGCAGTCTCTCGGCGGCATTTTGAGCAGTCGGTATGGGCATTTCCAGTGTTGTCCGTTCGTTCATGCCCTTGTCTTAACGCTTCTACTACCATAATACAAGGGCGATTTGATAATTGCAAATTAACCAAATATCTTCTCTGCTAAACGGCTACCTTCTTTATCGGCAGCGATGCCTTTCTGGCATCATCACGAATAAAGCTAATGCAATACCATCGCGGCAATAATTAACCAACCTCTCTACAGCATCTTGATTGTAGGTTGCGTTTGGAGACGGCTGCCGCATTAAAAGACATCGGCTTTGCGGGGGGAGCCCTTCGGTAGTGATTATCAAAAAACGCTCGGAAGACAACTATTTAAGGGTCCACCCCTTATTGTCACAAAATATATTCCGGATCGTTTGGGCCGGGGCGGGCTTTGTTTCTTACATTTCCACTGTGAGGAAGTTAGGCGGAAGTGTCAGTGGAGGTTTGCGCATTGTTTCATTCGATCCGAAATTTATTCAAGACGGGGGTGTGGGCGGCGTTGCTGCTGATCCTTGGCGTATTGATGGTTAGTGGCTGCGGCGGTGGGCGGATCACCGGCGGACGTGTCGGCTGGTCGTGTCGGGGCAGCTACTGCGTCCCCAAGAAAAACATCCCAATCACGCCGGTCGCGGCCGTCTATGAAACCACCGACGACAATGACGAAAATGCCAGCGGACCTATCGCCCTTGCCGAAAGAGCAGATATTGGCGAGGTGGGCGATATGGAACAAATCGTCGCCTCGGCGAAGTAACAGAACATAGCCGCCGGCTGGGCAATCATTCAAGTAGGGGAGTCTTCTTCCGTTGCCTTCGTGCAATTTGTCTGCGCTGGGGGTAGAATTCCCGCGCAGATGGGAAACGACTTTCCACTATTCGATCCGTCGCACGCGCGTGGCGCCAGCGACAAGCCCGACGTCGGCAAATCGCCGCCGAAAGATGACATTGCGCCGGCTAAACGCAACGATGCGCCGGCTAAACGCGACGATGCGCCGCTGAGCGTGTCGGCCTTGCTCGGTCGGATCAAGGGTGCGATTAACGACGCCTTTCCCAAGTCGGTCTCGGTCGTAGCTGAATTGAGCAACGTCAAACGGCTCGGATCGGGGCATATTTATTTCAGCCTGAAGGACGCATCGGCCACCATCGGCGCGGTGATGTTCCGCGGGCGTGCGTCGCGGCTGAAGTTCGATCCCGTCGACGGGCTGGAGGTGGTCGTCACCGGCCGGGTGGATATCTACGACGTGCGGGGACAGTTGCAGCTATACGTCGAGCGGATGACGCCTCGCGGAGCCGGCGCACTGGAGCTTGCCTTTCGCCAGTTGCGACAGAAGCTCGAGGCTGAAGGTTTGTTCGACCCTGCACGCAAAAAGCCCATCCCCGCATTTCCGCGAGCGATCGGCGTGGTCACCAGCGACACCGGAGCGGCCGTGCGCGACATCAGCCGCACGCTGAGGCGGCGCTGGCCCGCTGCGCAAGTGTACCTGGTCGGCGTGCGTGTTCAGGGCGACCAGGCGGCCGGGGAAATCGCCGAGGCGATCGGCCTGCTGGACGCTGCGGCGAAGCAATACAACATAGACACGATCCTGGTCGGCCGCGGCGGCGGCAGCCTGGAAGATCTCTGGGCGTTCAACGAAGAGGCCGTCGCAAGGGCGATCTTCGCGGCCGGGACGCCGATCATTTCCGGCATCGGCCATGATGAGGATATCACCATCGCCGACCTGGTAGCCGACCTGCGAGCGCCGACGCCCACCGGGGCGGCCGAGCTGGCCGTGCCAAACGCAGCCGACATCGCTGAGCACGTGGCGCAATTATCGGGGCGACTTCGCCGAACGATGACCGACCGCTGCGAGCGGGCGCGGGCTGCGATGGAAGCGATCCTGCGGAGCGTCGTGTTCCGCGACCCGACAGCCCGGCTGCGAACGCAGTCCCAGCGACTGGACGAGCTTTCTCACCGGCTGGGCGCCGGCTGTCGACACCAGTTGGCCGAGGCCCGCAGCCGACTGCATCCACGGGCGAGCAGGCTTGCTTCGTTGCACCCGGCCAGGCTGGCCGAGCACGCTCGCGGCCGGCTGGAACGAGCGACACATCGCCTGCAGTGGGTGCTGGGCGCTAGGAGCAAACGCGCCGGCGAGGCGCTGTCTGCAAGTGCAAGCCGGCTCGAGGCGGCCCATCCGCGTCACCGACTGGCGCTGGCCCAGCAGAAGGTGGCAGCCATCGGACGACAGTTGGAGTCGATGAGCCATCGCAACGTACTTAAACGTGGTTTCAGCGTGACGCGACTGGTCGGCGGGGGTATCCTGCGATCTGTCGAAACCGTTGGCGCTGGAAAGCAAGTCGAGACCGAACTGGCCGACGGGCGATTCACCAGCACAGTCGACGGCCGGCAAACCAGGCCGGATGCGACGGCGCCGGCGGGCAAGCAATCTAACGAAATCAAACCGACGCTTTTCGAGTGAAGGACAGGCTATGGCTATGGACGAAAAAGGCGAAAAGGACGAAAAGGACAGAAAAACATTCGAGCAGGCGCTTGGAGAGCTGGAGAAAATCGTCGCCGAGATCGAGCAGGGCAAGGTCTCGCTCGAAGAGTCCATCGACAAATACGCCCAAGGCATCGAGCGGGTGAAGCAATGTCGGGCGATTCTTGACTCGGCCGAGAAGAAAATCCAACTGCTGGCCAAGGGCGAAGGCGATTCGCTTGCCCCGGCCGGCGAGTTGCAGGATGACGATCAGCCGGAAGCATAGTATTGCAGCAGTGCGAGGCGTTCAGCCTGGCGGGAGAATTGCATTATGAAAATATCGTTTACGACCCTGGGCTGTCCCGAGTGGGACCTTCAGACCATTATTGCGCGGGCGCGCGAGTACGGCTACGACGGCGTGGACTTTCGCGGGCTCGGCGCTGAAATGGACATCTGGAAGCTGCCCGAGTTTTCCAGCCAGGTCGACCAGACGGCCAGCATGTTCGCAGACGCTGGGCTGGAGATCAGCGGTTTTTCTTCCGGGGCGTACATGTTCTGCGAGCAAGCGTCCGATCGGCAGGCGTCGCTGGCGGAGGTTACGCGTTACGGCGAGTTGGCCGAGGCGATGGGCGTGGGCTTCATTCGCGTATTCGGCGGCCATCTGACCGAATCTTCACGTGAACAAGCGGTGAAAATATCGGTCGAGGTGATGGAGCAGATGGCTGCGGCGGTCGCGCCGATCTGCGTGGTGGTCGAGACGCACGACAACTGGGTCGACACCGCACCGATGGCCGAGGTGTTCCGCCAGGTCAAGGCGCCTAATGTTGGCGTATTGTGGGACTTGCATCACCCATATCAGTTCCGCGGCGAATCGCCCGCCGAATCCTATGCTAATATCGGCCGATTCACACGTTACACGCACATCAAGGACAGCCGCAGCGTCCCCGGCGGAAAGCATGCCCCCACGCTTGGCGGCGAGGGCGAAGTGCCGCTGGGAGAAATGGTTTCGTTGCTGAAGGCCGGCGGTTACGACGGCTGGCTGACACTGGAATGGGAAAAACGCTGGCGCCCGGATATTGCACCCCCCGAGGTGGCGTTCCCGGCCTACGCCCGCTTCATGCGCCAACTGGCGAAATCCTGAAGCCTTGCTTATGGGCGGACTGTCGGTTGCGGACCTGCGGCCGGAAGTCTACAATGCCTGCAATGATCGTCGATTGTCACACACATATCTGGAGCGACGCTCGCCAGCTTGGCGAGGGCGGGCCGGAGTTTCTGGCGCGCCAGGGGCTCGGTGAGGGCATCTCGGCCATGCCGACCGATCATGCCGCCGCGAGCCAATGTGCAGACAAGACGTTCGTGCTCGGCTATCGCAGCGCACACCTGAATGCCGAAATCCCCAACGACTTCGTCGCGGAATACGTCGCATCCGACCCGGCCGGGCTGATCGGCATTGCGGGGATCGATCCGACCGAACCCGGCGCGGTCGAGCAGGCCGAGAAACTGCTCGCCCAAGACGAGTTTCGTGGGTTGACGATTTCGCCGGCCGAGCAAAACTACCACCCAGCCGACAGCCGGGCTATGAAGCTTTACGAAATGGCCGAGTCGCTCGGCGCGCCGGTGCTGTTTCAGCAGGGAACGCATTTTCCGATGCGAGGCTGCATGGAGTACGCCCGCCCGCTGCTGTTGGACGAGATCGCTCGCGAGTTTCCGAAGATGACGATCGTGGTTTCGTCGCTGGGCTTGCCGTGGGTGGCCGAGTGCATCGCGCTGCTTGGCAAGCATCCGCGTGTGTTCGCCGACGTGGCCGGGCTGGTGCGCCGCCCGTGGCAGGCGTACAACGCATTGTTGTTGGCGCATCAGTTCAACGTGATGGACAAGGTGCTTTTCGGCAGCGATTTTCCGTACCTGACCGCCGCCGAGGCAATCGAGATATTATACAGGCTTCACGAGGTGACCCAGGGCACTAACCTGCCCGGCGTGCCGCGCGAAGTGCTACGTTCTATGGTCGAGCGGGACGCACTGACTGTGTTGGGTATCGCCCGTCCGACCGACCGCGAGCCGGCCCGGCCGGAACACGAATTGCAATCATGAAGGAGTTTACGATGAGACACTGGAGTTTGGTGCTCTGTCTGCTAT
>SDBV01003739.1_pt1 | contig 22220 bp, 15 predicted proteins | sample 2277081 | NCBI WGS metagenome assembly SDBV01 (sample SAMN10402039, study PRJNA504765) | marine sediment metagenome | isolation source: marine sediment core GS10_PC15, 223 cmbsf | place: Arctic Ocean: Southern Knipovich Ridge | collected 2010 | reverse complement strand
CCGCCCCGTACATCAGGCCTCCCGAGAACAAAGTAAATCCAAGACTCGGCCCAGCCGCTATCCCCCCCGCATAGCGCAACCCCAAGCAAGCCACCGTCGCCCCCAACAACGGGCTAACCATCAGACGCCAGTTAGCCGTCTTGCTAATCAGCAAATAGACCCCTGCCAGAATAATCAGCACGCTGCTTACTTCGCCGATACTACCAGCTGCCAAGCTGCGCGATCCGAATTCAGTTTCAAAACTGCCCCCCATGTTCCCAAAAAACAGCTTAGTCAGCGACGCTTCAAAGCCAAAGTCCCGCCTGGCCCACATCGGCGTAGCTGCCGTAACCGCGTCGGCGACTTGTATCCCAGCCGAGCTCATCCACTTCGGAAGTTTTTCCATAGTCATTAGCGACCACTGTCCAAACCCGCCCGGCCAACCCCGAAAAGCTGGCACAAAACTGCCCGTCATCTCCGGAGGAAAAGCTACGTAAACAAAGGCTCTACCGACAATAGCCGGATTAACGAAGTTTCGCCCGAATCCCCCAAAGACTTCCTTGCCGAACAGAATGCCGACCACAATACCAACCAGAGCCATCCAGAACGGCATAGTTGGCGAAAGTGACAGCACATACAGACCGCAAGTAACAAAACAAGCTATGGAAATGCTCGCCTTTCGCCGCCTGGCCATCAGCCATTCGCTGATCAGTCCGCCCCCAGTACACACCGCCAGCAGTCCCAGCACACGCCAGCCAAAAAAATATATCCCCGCCACTGCCACCGGCGCCAGGGCATACAGCACCCGCAACATCATCGGCTGCTTCATAAACAAACGTCCGGTTTTGCCTAACCGCGGTGTCATTTATCTTCCGTATCCACCTTTAGGACAAGTTCGCCTACCTCTATTTCCTGCCCTTCTTTGACAGCAATCTCTGTAACCTTTCCTTCCACTGGGCAGGGCAACTCAAAAGCAGCCTTCTCTGTCTCCATCTCCGCAATTGACTGCTCCACTTTGACAGAATCACCCACTTTGACCAGAACTCGTATTACCAGAGCGGTTTCAATACCTTCCGATATCTGTGGCACTCGTACTTCTTCTATCATCCTATTAGCTCCTTTCTTCATCAAGCTGACCGGTCTTGCGACACCTTGTCATTGCGAGCAATCGCAAAGCGGTTGCGTGGCAATCTCAAAAAACGAGATTGCTTCGTCATTCGCTAAGCTCATTCCTCGCAAGGACATGCAACAAGATTCCTTTCAAAATTGTTCAATTTGGGTCATTAGGTTAGCCCATTTTTCAGTCTATATCGCTACAGGATTTATTTTACCAGGATCAATATCCAGATCTTCGATTGCTTGTTTGGCCAACTCGGGCTTTATCTCACCTTCCTGGGCCAAAGCGTTCAGAGCCGCGAGAGTTATAAAACGCGCGTCAACCTCAAAATAGTTCCGCAGCGCCGGTCGGCTGTCGCTTCGACCATATCCGTCAGTGCCCAGACTAACCAAGCGACCTGGAACCCAGTTGCTAATCGAGCACGGCAAAGCCTTCAGGTAGTCCGTAGCTGCTACAAACACACCACTTTCGTTTTTGAAACATTTCTGAATATGGCTCAACCTAGCCCTGCCTCCCGGGTGCAACCTATTCCAGCGTTCGGTTTCCACAGCGTCTTGATACAGCTCTTTGTAGCTGGTAACGCTCCATACATCAGCCGCCACCCCATACTTGCTTTCCAAAATCTTCTTAGCCTTTATGGATTCGTTTAGTATTGCCCCGCTGCCCAACAGATGAACCTTAGCATTTTTACGCGATCCCTTATATTTGTACATCCCCTTTAAAATGCCATTCTTAGCCCCTCTGGGCATAGCTGGCATCTTGTAGAATTCATTCATAATCGTTATGTAGTAGAACAGGTTTTCCTGTTTTTCGTACATCCGATACAAGCCGTCCTGAATGATTACCGCCAACTCATAGGCAAACGCCGGATCATAAGCCTTGAGGTTGGGCACCGAGTATGCGAAATGATGGCTCTGCCCATCCTGATGCTGTAATCCTTCACCTGCTAATGTAGTTCGCCCCGAAATCCCGCCGATCAAGAAACCTTTAGCTAACGCGTCCCCAGCCGCCCAAATCAGATCGTTCATCCGCTGAAAACCAAATATGGAATAGAATACATAGAAGGGAACGATGTTGATTCCGTGTGTAGCATAGGCCGTACCCGCCGCGATAAACGAAGCCATCGCGCCCGCCTCGGTTATCCCCTCTTCCAGAATCGCCCCGTCCTTTTTCTCATTATAGTAAAGCAAACTTTCCTTATCGACCGGCTCATAAAGTTGACCCAGATGTGAATAAATCCCCGCCTGCCTGAACAAGGCATCCATACCAAACGTGCGAAGCTCGTCCGGCACAATGGGCACGATCAATTTGCCAATCTGTTCGTTCCGCAACAGCTTCGATAATAACCTCACAAAAACCATAGTGCTAGCCACTTCACGGTCCCCGCTACCCTGATAAAACTCTTCGAACAATTCTTCAGGGACCGCCGCTAGAGGTTCCACCTCCACAACGCGTCTAGGTAAATAACCGCCCAGAGCACTTCTACGTTCTTGCAGATATTTCATCTCCTTGCTGTCTTCGTACGGCTTATAGAAAGGAGCCTCTGGTATTTCATCATCGCAAACGGGAATGCCGAATCTACTGCGAAACTCCAGCATTTCCTGTTCATTGAGTTTCTTCTGCTGATGAGTAATGTTGCGCCCTTCCCCCGATTCGCCCAGGCCATAACCCTTGATAGTTTTAGCCAGAACCAGAGTCGGAGCACCTTTGTGTTCGACCGCAGCCTTATATGCTGCATATACCTTTACTGGATCGTGTCCGCCACGAGGCAACTTCTCAAGCTGCTCGTCGGAATAGTTTTTTACCATCTCCAGTAAACGCGGATCCTTGCCGAAAAAATCTTTACGAATATAATCTCCCCCCGCCACCGTATATTTCTGATACTGTCCATCAAGCACTTCTTCCATTCGCTTGACGAGTATTCCGTCTTTATCCTTAGCCAACAGCGCATCCCACCCCGAACCCCAGATAACCTTAATTACATTCCAACCAGCCCCGGAAAAAGCCCTCTCCAGTTCCTGAATGATCTTGCCGTTTCCACGCACCGGCCCATCTAGCCTTTGAAGATTGCAATTAACCACAAAGATCAAGTTGTCCAGCTTTTCTCGCCCCGCCAGGCTGATAGCCCCCATACTTTCCGGCTCATCCATCTCACCGTCGCCCAAAAACGCCCAGACCTTCTGATCCGAAGGCGACTTGAGCCCCCGATCCTCCAAATAACGATTGAAACGCGCTTGGTAGATAGCCATCAAAGGCGAAAGCCCCATCGATACCGTTGGGAACTGCCAAAAATCGCTCATCAGCCTCGGATGAGGATATGACGGCAAACCTCCATCGGGTTCTAGTTCCCGCCGAAAATTGGCCAAATCCATTTCCGAGAGTCTGCCTTCCACAAACGCCCTGGCATATATCCCCGGGCTTCCATGACCCTGGAAGTAGATGATATCCCCGAGCTGATGCTCGTTCCTAGCTCGGAAAAAATGATTAAACCCCATCTCAAACAGCGTAGCCGCCGAAGCGTACGTCGAAATATGCCCCCCTATACCTGGGCAGATGCGATTGGCCCGCACCACCATAGCCATGGCGTTCCAGCGAATAAAACTTTTGATTCGCCGTTCGATCTCCCTATTACCAGGATAAGCCTGCTCTTGTTCTGCGGGAATCGTGTTGATGTAGGCACTGCCTCCGCCACACCGACACGCGATTCCGTGTTGCTGCGATCTTACATGCAGCTCTCGCAGCAGTTCCTGTACCCGCCCTGGCCCCTCCCTTTGTAGCATACTGTCAAGTGATGCGATCCAATCCCGATTCTCGAATTCTGCATCTGGCTTGGACATATAGCCTGTCCCTCTTTGTGTCGCTCTGTTTTTTTAGATAGCTACTGGCTCACAGAGGTTCCCCGCTTTGCCAGCGGCCCGACCGCAGATGTGGCAAATATACTTCGCCCCGCCAGACAGGTCAGCCACCTTGTTCATTTGACGTTTAGCTACCAGATCGCAGAGATGCTTGTTAGCGTGCCCCGTGTGCGCCTTAGAAAGCATACGTGCCGGAATCACCCTTTTTTTAGATGAACGCTTGGCCATAGATATCTCCTTAAGTAAAATTGTGAAAGTAACTCCTGCCCACCAAATTGCTTGAGCACAACGCTAATAAGAATATCAGAGCTTGGCCGTAAAGGCAAGTTTGTACCGGACACCTTTTTTAACATCGCTACCCTTGGCACAGACCAACAGAGTAGCATACCGCCCAAATAAACCACTCCTCTTTCTGGACCATAGGGAATTCCCCTAGAGCCCTTAGTATCTACCCCGACCACAAAAACAGATGGACTCCTCATTGCCTCCTCTGTGCCCAAGGCTATTATGAAATAGGGGTCCAGGGAAACTGGGCCAATGTTTCTGGACAAAATCTTTATTCCAACAGGAAGGGAGCTTTGTTATGGCCAAAACTGCGACAATGAAGAAAGCAAAAGTATCGAAACCAAGGAAAGCAACTATTTACAGCTGTTCGACTTGTGGAAAAGTCGCTAAAACGCGCTCTCACCTTTGCTCACCAACTAAGGCTGAGCAGGTATATGTCTGCGCATTCTGCGGTGCTTCCAGCAGCGACCCTCGGCACGTATGTGCTCCAATGGTGGCAGAGATGAAATACTCTTGTAAGCAGTGTGGAAGGGTCACACCTTTTAGAGGCGCGGTGTGTCAGCCCAAGGCAATTCGCTAGCTGCTTGATCATTGAGAATCATATTGCCTTGAGAACTGACAGTTAAAGAATCAAAAAATTAGGAGCAATAAAATGAAAGTATGCGTTGATCCAGAACTGTGTACCGGATGTGGTCCTTGTGTTGACGCTTGCCCGGAAGTCTTTGAGTTGGATGAAGAGGGGATGGCCGAAGTCAAAGTGAGCGACGTTCCCGACGAACTCCAAGATGCTTGCAGAGAAGCAATGGACAGTTGTCCCTCAGAGGCCATCTCCATAGAGGAGTAGTTCAAAAGTCATCCCCAAGCCTGCTTTCGGGGCAAAAAGTGGGGGGGGGATGGCTTCTAATTTCTAAGGAGACACTCAAAATGGCTGTAACCATTGAAAAGCTGACGGATTTGTTGAATATGGATCTGGAACTGGAGTATTCCGCGGCTATACAGTACATCAATCACTCTGCCGTAATGACCGGAGCCGCGTATGGAGACATCATCAAGGAACTCAAAATCCACGCCAACGAAGAAGTGCTCCATGCCATGATTCTTGCGGACCAGATCGATTATCTTGAACGCTCTCCCAGCGTCAGAGTTGGTAACATCCTTACTTCTAAAGATAATGACCAGATGCTCCAGCAAGACCTTGATGGCGAAGAAGACGCGATAAGAAGGTACAAGCTCAGGGTAGAACAGGCGGAGCAACTAAAGGAATTTGCCTTGGCCCAACAGCTAAGAAATATCCTGGCCACCGAACAAGAGCACGCCATGGACCTCAAACAAGCTCTCGGTAAATAGAGCTAAAGCTTGTTGCAACTATGAAAGACCGAGGCGCGATGTTTTCTCCGACCATATTTGGCCCGAGCCCTGGAGATCTTGGCGCCGTTTAAAGACCCCTCGAAATGATAAAAAAGGTTGGTATTAAAGTTCTCAGCATTATTGTTGTGACGGCTTTCATAATTATAGTAGCCAGTACCCCACCCAGAGAAAAACGCATGCCCGCAGTAACAGGCACCTCCAAACATACTAATCGCCTCATCAATGAAACCAGTCCATACCTCCTCCAGCACGCCCATAACCCTGTCCACTGGTATCCCTGGGGCCCCGAGGCCTTTGAACTAGCCAAAAAGCAGGATAAACCCATATTCCTCTCCATCGGCTATTCGACCTGCCATTGGTGCCACGTTATGGAGGAGGAAAGTTTTGAAAATGAGCTAATCGCCAAGATAATGAACGAGCATTTTGTGAGCATCAAGGTTGATAGAGAACAAAGGCCCGATGTCGACCAAATCTATATGAACGCTGTGCAGATAATGACCGGCTCGGGCGGTTGGCCTCTGTCGGTCTTCCTTACTCCGGATGGCAAACCTTTCTACGGGGGAACATATTTCCCGCCCAAGGATATGTATGGTCGAGTAGGTTTCGAGAGAGTTCTTTTGTCAATTGCCGAGGCTTGGAAAACCAGACGCTCGGAATTGGTTAATTCAGCCGGCAAACTAAACGACGTTTTAGCAAACCTAATTGGCCCAGCAAACGAAGCGGAACTTTCACCGCAGATTTTCGAAGCTGCTTTTGATTATTTCCGGAACGTTTTTGATAGCACGACCGGCGGTTTCGGGGCTGCGCCGAAGTTTCCTCAACCAACAAATTTATCTCTGCTGCTTGGCTATTGGTATCGCACAGCGGACACCCAGGCCTTGCGGATGGTTGAAAAAACACTCGATGCCATGGCCAAAGGTGGTATCTACGACCATATCGGAGGCGGTTTTCATCGCTACACAACCGATGCTCGATGGCTTGTCCCCCATTTCGAAAAAATGCTCTATGACCAAGCCCTGATCAGTAAGGTCTATCTCCAGGCTTATCAGATTACCAAAAACCAAGATTATGCCAGAATCGCCAGGGAGGTCTTCGACTATGTCCTGCGTGACATGACGGATGCCCACGGCGGCTTTTACAGCGCTGAGGACGCCGACAGTGAAGGTAAGGAAGGGACTTTCTATCTGTGGGACCCGCAACAGCTAGCTGCCATTTTGAACCAAGATCAAGCCAAGATATTTACTGCTTATTACGGTGTCACCCAAAAAGGTAATTTTGAAGAGAACAAGACCATTCTCAATATTACGACCTCGATTAAGCAACTTGAAAAAAAGTTCAAAAAAGACCACAGCACTCTGCTCAATATCCTGAGAACTGCTCGCGGTAAGGTTTTCGATGAGCGGTCAAAAAGAATCAGACCCCATAGGGATGACAAGGTAATTACCGCCTGGAATGGTCTGATGATCTCGTCGTTGGCTTATGGCGGAACAGTTTTGCAGGAAGAAAGATACACAGACGCTGCCGCCCGGGCAGCCAAATTCATCTTGAGTACCTTACGCCAAAACTCTCGATTAATGCGCTACTATCGCGATGGGCGCACGGTTGAGTTAGCTTTTCTCGACGATTACGCGTTTATGATCATGGCCCTGCTGGACCTTTATGAAGCCACCTTTGATCCTCAATGGCTCATCGAAGCTAAAGACCTCAGTGAACAAATGATCAAGCTCTTTGGAGATAATAAGGCTGGGGGCTTCTTTTTTACCGGCCACGACAGCGAAAAGCTAATCACCCGCACCAAACCCAGTTCTGATGGAGCTATTCCTTCGGGCAATGCGGTCGCAGCCCTAGCATTATTGAAACTGGGTCGCTTAACTATGAATCAGCATTTCACAGACCAGGGCAGCAAAGTGCTCAAAGCTTTCTCTCAGCAGCTAAAACAGTCCCCCGCTTTTTCATCTGTTATGCTGACAGGATTGAGTTTTTACCTGGGCCCTACTCAGGAAATTGTAATCGCAGGCCGCTCCAATGCCCCCGACACTAAGCAAATGCTCAGCTTGCTCCGTAGCAAATTTCTACCAAATGCGGTTGTACTTTTTCACGAAGGGGACGATCCCAGCTCTGATATTTACAAAATTGTTCCCTTCATCAAAACTCAAACCACCATAAACTCCAAAGCGACAGCTTATGTCTGTGAAAACTACATTTGTAATCGTCCGGTCAATGATATCAAAGAGCTTGACAAAATGCTTTCCGACATCCACGGGGCAAAATAACCGTCGGGCTCAGCCAAAAACGGAGGTGGAATATGAGAAATCTTATGGGTAAAAAATCGATATTAGTGATTTTAGTTGTGGTGATGATTTCAGCCTCGATGCTGTATTCACATTGTCAAATACCGTGCGGAATTTATGGTGACCAGAACAGGTTCGACATGCTCGTGGAGCACATCACCACCATTGAAAAGTCGATGAAGAAAATTACAGAGCTATCTCAACAAGAAAATCAGAATCTTAACCAGGTCGTCCGCTGGGTTGACAATAAAGAAAAACACGCTGACCAATTAAGTCATATACTGACCTACTACTTCTTGGCTCAGCGGATAAAACCTCTCGACAAGGCCAAAGGCAACGCTTATGACCAGTACATAAAGAAGCTGACTTTGCTCCATCAGATGCTTGTTTACAGCATGAAAGCCAAGCAGACCACCGACCTTTCCGATATTGACAAGCTAAGAGCTTTGTTAGCCGAGTTTCGAACCGTTTATTTTGATAAGCATAAGAATGAATATTAATACTACAACGCCCCCAGGCTGCGACCTGGGGGGTATTCGAACCTGTGAATTTGGCAAAAACACCTTGAATGGTGTTGTAGTATTATTCGATTGCCGTAATCTCAATTCGGTAACTCTAATCATCGTTGTCAGGTATTTCTAAATGTCGCTGAAGCCGCAAGATTTGCTGAGCGTTCAGGCGATGAATTTTCTACTGCTTGCTTTATGGACAAACCAAGCCTAAAATGGCATACTATGATTAGTCCATAGGGTACGCCATTTTTGATGTTGGCTGGTGTTGGACTTTGGACTCATTTCTTCTGTGGGAACTTTTGCACGGAGCGTGCTCATGGCCAGGAGCGGAAAAGCTAAGCTCTCCCGAAGCTCAAAACCTCCAGCGAAGAAGCCATCCAAAGCTAAAAACACTCCACCTCGCTCAGAAGCTTCCCCCCAAAAAACCGATAGTAACGAGCCGCCATTGGCGGACGAACAGATATCGAGCCAAGCCAAATTCCCTTCCAAGAATCCTGACTCGCTTGCGCGGGATTCGGACGTTAGGTTTAGTAACATCGTGAAGGCTTCGCCTATGGGAATACTCCTGTGGCAGTTAGAGTCTGACGGCCGCTTGGTTCTTGTAGGTACAAACCCTGCCGCGGACAGGATACTTGGAGTGGACTGTGCCCAATTCACCGGCCAGACTATTGAGCAGGCCTTTCCTCCCTTAGCCCAGTCCCAACTTCCAGAAATATACCGCACCGTCGCCGCCACAGGTACTCCTTGGCACAGCGACGAGTTCGCCTACGAAGATCCTCTGATAAAGGGAATCTATGAGGTCCACGCCTTTCAGACTTCTCCTGGCCAGGTCGCAGCTATGTTCAATGACATCAGCGACCGCAAAGAAATCGAAGCCTCCCTGCAGGCCAAAGAGGCCGATCAAGCTCTGATTCTACGCTCCGTGCCTTTAGTGCTTTACAGCGCCCAGGCTTCGGGAGATTTCGCCACTACCTGGACCAGTGGGCGAGCATATGAAATCACCGGAATCGACGCCTACCGTTTCATCGAAGAATCTGACTTTTGGGTTTCACGAATCCACCCAGATGATCGTGACAGAGCCATCCAGGCTTTTGGGCGAATTCCAGAAACAGGATCATGCACCATGGAATACCGTTGGCAGCACGCCGACGGCTCCTGGCTGTGGTTTCTTGACCAAGCCGTTTTGGTGCTGGACAAGCAAGCTCAGCCCAAGGAGATAATAGGCACTTGGATAGATATCACTGACCGCAAGCGGGCCGAGGAAAGATTCAAACAGCAACAATACTATCTTGAAAAAGCCCAGGAACTTGGTCAAATCGGAACCTGGGAACTTGATCTCAAGCTGAACAAGCTTTACTGGACGGATGAGAATTGCCGAATTTTCGGAGTTCCCGCCGGCAGCATAGTAAATTACGAAATCTTTATTGGTAAAGTCCATCCTGATGATCGCAAAAATGTTGATCAAGAATGGACTGCAGCTCTTGGCGGCAAACCGTACGACATCGAGCATCGCATAGTTGTTAATAACACCACAATTTGGGTCCGGGAAAAAGCGGATGTAGAGTTCGATCAAGACGGAACAGCCGTCAAGGCCATCGGTTTCACTCAGGATATCACCGAGCGCAAGCAGGCTGAGCAAGCTTTACGTCAAAGCGAAGAACGTTTCCGCACCTCTGTATTGGAGTCGCCTTTCCCAATTATGATTCATGCGGAAGACGGTGAGGTTTTGCAAATCAATAAAGTCTGGACTGAACTCACCGGCTATGAACCTAATGAAATGCCGACTTTATCGGCCTGGACCGAATTGGCTTACGGAGAACGCAAAGACATTGTTAAAAGCCGTATCGATGAAATATTCAATTATGATAGAAGGATAGAGGAAGGCGAATATGTTATTTCTTCAAAAGATGGCAAATCGCTAATATGGGATTTTAGCTCTGCTCCATTAGGAAAAACGCCTGACGGAAGGCGAGTTGTAATTAGCATGGCTATGGACGTCACCGATCGCAAACGAGCCGAGAAAGAAATCGTGAATCTCGCCAGATTTCCCTCGGAAAACACCAGCCCAGTGCTACGCATAGACCTTGACGGCAAACTGCTCTATGCCAATGCCGCCAGCGAGGAGCTTCTGGATGACTGGGGCTGCCAAGTCCAGCACCCTGTGCCCCAGCGTTGGCATCAGTTGGTACGCAACGTTCTGGAATCCGGTTCAAAGCGACTGGAAGAATATGAGCTCAAGGGACGGATCTATTCCTTCAACATCGTGCCCCTAACAGAAGCTAGTTATGCCAATCTCTACGCAAGAGACATCACCGAACGCAAGCAGGCGGAGGAGGAAAGTTCCCGGCTGGCCAAGTTCCCTAGCGAAAACCCCAATCCCGTCCTCCGTATTTCAAGTAATGGTAAAATAATTTATGGCAATGATGCCGCGGAAGAACTTTTAAATGCCTGGGGGCAAAAACAAACAGATGACCTGCCCCAACGCTATCTGAAAATAGTCAAGGAAACACTGAGTTCGAGCAAACCCTCTAATATCGAATCCTTCTGTCCCGGTGGCAAAACGTTCTCGATTGTATTTGCCCCGGTTATTGATGGCGATTATGTCAACGTTTACGGACTGGATATTACCGAACGAAAAAAAGCCGACAATGCCTTGCGTGAATCTGAGTATAAGCTGCGTTTAATCACCGATTCAAGTAGTGATTATATTCTTATGCTTGATGAAAATCTTAATATTCAGTTCATAAATCGTGTCGAACCTGGTTTAGATAAAGAAAAGTTAATTGGGACACCTTTATATGAATATGTAGATGAGCATGATAAGGATCGCGTCAAAAATATACTTCAGGAAGTGATTAACAAAAATGAAATGAGAAGATACGACACTATATTCCATGGCCCCGACGGGACTATCGTTTATTTTGAAACGATAGCTTCTCCGATAAATAGCCAAGACAAGGTAGTAGGCGTAGCGATTACCTCGCGAAACGTTACCGAACACAAGCTGGCTGAAGAACGACTGCGGGTTAACCAGCGATTTCTAGAAATCTCCAACCGCCATTTGAAAATGAAGCCTTTGCTTAAGGAATTTCTGAACGAGGTCAAGAATTTCACCGGCTGCGCCGCCGTGGGAGTCCGCATTTTGGATGAGGATGGTAATATCCCCTACGAATTCTACCAGGGCTTCAGTCGAAAGTTCTATGAGTCCGAAAACTTCCTTTCCATCAAGAACAACCAATGCATGTGTATCAATGTGATAACGGGCAAGGTCGATTCGGAGCTTCCCTTCTATACGAAAGGGGGCTCATTCTACATGAACGCTACTACCCGTTTTCTAGCTACGGTGTCGGAAGAAGATAAGGGGCAAACGCGCAACGTCTGCAACCAGATGGGATACGAGTCCGTAGCTCTGCTTCCAATTCGTCTGAGCGAACGTGTCCTTGGTTTAATCCATGTGGCCGATAAGCGGGAGAACGTCTTCCCCCTCGATGTGGTCGAGACCTTGGAAAGTGCGGCCATACAGTTGGCCACAGCCATCCAGCGGGTCTGGGATGAGCAAGCCCTGCGAAAGGCGAAGGATGAGTTGGAAGTTCGTGTACGCCAGCGTACCGCCGACCTGGCCCAGACGGTTGAGGAACTTGAAGCAGAGGTTAGAGACCGGATACGAGCGGAAAAAAAATTGCAGGACGAACAGCGCCGACTCTATTCCGTTTTGCAGATGCTCCCCGGATATGTCATCCTCCACGGCCCGGACCACAAAATCCGCTTTGCCAACGACAGATTTCTAGAACTCTTCGGTGAACCTGGCCCCAAGCCCTGTTACAATGTCATGCGCAAGCAAAACCATCCATGTGACGTCTGCCAGGTAGCGAGTGTTCTCGATGCCCAGACGCCCAAAGAATGGGAGTGGACTTGTCCTCAGGGCAAAACATATCACGTCTGGGGATATCCATTTACTGACGTCGATCAGACCCAGGTAATGCTGGAATTAGGTATCGACATCACCGAGCGGAAAAACTTGGAAACAGAGGTTCTCAGAATAAGTGAAAATGAAAGACAGCGGATCGGCCAGGATCTGCACGACAGTTTGAGTCAGACTCTCAGCGGTGTCTCCTGTTTGAGTCAGGTGCTGCACAACAAGTTGGCCGCAAAATCTATGCCCGAGGCACAAGATGTTGCCAGAATCGAATCCCTAATCACAGAGTCCCTAAAACTAACCCAAACGTTAGCAAGAGGTTTGACTCCAGTGGGAGTTGAAGCTGAGGGCCTGATGAGCGCCTTGAGGGATTTGGCCTCAAATGTGGAAAATATGTTCAATATCCACTGCGTTTTCCAATGCGATCAGCCCGTGTTGATCGAGGATAAACTTGTAGCAACCCACACCTATCGGATTGCTCAGGAAGCTATTAATAATGCCGTTAGACACGGTCAAGCTCAGAATGTTATAATATCCCTAACCTTGTCAAATGCTGATGTTGTCTTGAGTATCGAGGATGACGGGCGAGGCTTGCCGGAAAACATAACCAAGAACGCCGGTATGGGCCTGCGAATCATGAACTACCGAGCACGAACAATAGGAGCGACACTAAGTGTTCAGAGCGGGAGTCAGGGCGGGACCAGTGTAGTTTGTCGGCTCAAGCAAACACCCCAAACGGAGGGCCAAAGATGACCACCAAAAAGGCCAAACCAGTCCAGAAAAAAGTGCTGATCGTTGAGGATCATCCGATCATGCGCAGCGGACTTGCTCAGCTCATCGGGCAGGAATCAGACCTTATGGTTTGTGGCGACGCGGAGGACGCCCACGAGGCCTTAGAGGCAATCGAGAAACTTGAACCTGACATTGCCGTCGTCGATATTTCTCTCAAAGACAGCAGCGGAATCGACTTGATCAAGGATATCAAGATCCGCTGGCCTAAGTTGGCTGTGCTGGTCCTGTCCATGCACGACGAGTCGTTCTACGCCGAGCGGGCCCTGCGCGCCGGGGCCATGGGATATGTAGCCAAGGCGGAAGTCTCCGCAAAGGTCATTGCCGGAATTCGACAAGTGCTCAGCGGGGGCGTGTACGTCAGCGAAAAAATCAGTTCGAGAATGCTGCAAAAGTTGGTCGGAGGTGCCAAGGATTCTGATGCTTTCCCCATAGATAGGCTAAGCGATCGTGAGTTTGAAGTCTTCGAATTAATCGGACAGGGGATGCAAACCCGTCAAATCGCTGAGAAGCTGCACTTGAGCGTAAAGACCATCGATGCTCACCGCGACCACATCAAACGCAAGCTAAAGCTCGATACGGCAACTGATCTGCTCAAATACGCTGTCCAATGGGTTCAGCTAGAACGAGACACTTAGGCACTCTATCTCCGCTGCTGAGATACTGATTGTCCCACCAAAGTATAGGGTATTCCCCTAAAGCCTTTAGTACTCTCCCCCGCTACAAAAGCAGTACCAATCCCAATTGAAACATTTCCCTTAGACGATACGATAAAATCACCAGGATAGAGGCGCAAGGGTCTCCACTCTTTACCTACTGCCAGGTGGCAGGCAACAGGACTCACGAATGAGATACAGAAGAACAAATAGACCAAACAGGTTTTAGCCGTCTCAGAAACAAGGATTAATAAAAACATGTACCAAACATTGCAAACCTGTGTCATTTCCAATCACTCCCAAACGGTGACTGCGGACTCTCAGAGTTGTGAGCAAAGGCTCAATTTCCTGAAATTCCTCAGTGCCAAAGAAAGAAAGCTTTACAAACGCATCCCGGATGAAATGGACTATGTTTTCCATCCTTCGTTCGCTTCAGGGGGCGAAGAAGAAAGGCTTTTCAGCGAAGATTCACAGGTCCCCATACCGCGCTGGATCTATCTTGCCGGAGTAAGCGAAGAGATTCCACCTCCGCCAGCCAAGCCAACCGTGCTGAGCCGCGAAGATGAAAGAACATTATTCCTGAGCTACAATTATGCCCGTTATCGCTTGAGCAAGCTGATTGAGACACAGAGCCGACTTTGCACCCCTGGTAGAGCCCAGCAAATGGTCCATTGGTTCAGTAGGTCACTAAAGGTTCGGGCAGATCTGGTCGAGGCCAATATGCCTTTGGTGCTGACGATGGTTAAATACACCAACGTCACCAACGTCGAGTTCAGCGAGTTGGTTTCTGAGGGGAACATGGCCCTGTTGAGGAGCGTAGATAAATTTGATGTGTCCCGCGGCTACAAATTCTCCACCTACGCCTGCCGAGCCATCCTCAAAAGTTTCAGCCGCACCGCGGTTAAAACTCAACGCTACCGACGCATGTTTCCCGTCGAGTTCGACCCCTGCTTGCAGCGCAGTGACTATATCGAACGCAGGCGTCAAAGCCAGAGAGAGGATTCGATTGAAGCCTTGCGAGAAATACTGGCTAAGAACAGAGCAGAGCTTACAAACATCGAACAAACAGTGGTCCAAAAGCGATTCCCCATGCGAGCCGAGGGAAAGAAGCGACCTCTGATAGAAATCGCTAAGGCCGTCGGCTTGAGCAAGGAACGCGTCCGGCAAATTCAAAAATCCGCCATCAGCAAAATCCGATCCGCCCTTGAAGAACAAGCTTATATTCCCTTGATGGCCAAAATGTAGACAACGAGAAACAGATGATTAAGGTTATGGAAAATGATCCGCCCCTGTTGCTTCGGGTTATTGCCAGCTTATTGGTCGATGAATCCAGGAAAAAAACGCCATGCAAAATGGCGATACCCAGCCAAAATCGAGCCGGGCCTCAGCCAAAGGAGGCGTCACCATCCCAAATTAATCCTAAATATGTGTGGAACGTTTTGCAGTCAATATAAGTATTCGTAAAGAATGACAGAAAGGAAACGAATAAATGAACACCCAAACAACAGCACCGACGCGAAATCTATTCTCTGGTGTGAATCGGCCCATTGATTATCGGAACCCGAGCGATTTGGAGAAAAAACACATCCCCGTTATAGAGGCTCCAAGCACCGTCAAACGGGGCGAGTGTTTTTCTGTTAGCGTCGAAGTGGGCAAGATGTTGGCCCATCCAAATGAGCGCGCTCATTTCATCGAGTTCATCGATCTCTATGCGGATGAGCTATTCCTCACCCGGATGGATCTGACCGCGGTCAACACCTGCCCCAAGGCTACGTTGTGCTTGGCTCTGTCGGCTCCTGTAATGGAACTGAGAGCCTATGGACGCTGCAACATTCACGGCGTGTGGCTGGGCACCGCCGCTATCACAGTCATGGAATGATCTCACAAACCGGGCCGAACGGACCTTGTGGTTGTCGAGCCTGCCATCAGGTTCAGCACCCCTGGCTTAGAGGATAAGAAACATAAAACCTGTCATAAGTGGGCTCTTTCAACGTCAGCCCAAGCTACTGGTAATTTATGCGCCCACGTATTCTATAACGCCCCCAGGCTGCGCCCTGGGGGGGGTATTAAATCCACCTAATTAACGCACTAATTATTCAGAAACGTTCTAAGGTATTTCCTTAAGAGCTTTAGGTGTCTACCTGACAATCAAAACAGCCCCAGTCCCAATTGAAAACTTGTGTATTTGGGGTATACTAATTTATAGAGGACTCTGTCTCCTAAGATTGTAGTTGCGCTGTCTTTGCTACAGAGCGAAAGGAGGAAGTATTATGAGACTATGGCATTTTGATAGAATTGAAGAAGTTGTGGGCCCTCATCAGAAGCTTTACGGCGAAATAGAAGCAATATCCGGCGACTGTACTGCCGTCTGGGGCCAAGTCGCCATTAGTGGCGATGTATCCGGCCTAAAAGGCTGTTTGACGGGTTTAACCGGCTCTTGCAAGGGCCTAGTGGGTTCAGTGGTACGACTGCAAGGAAACATCTCCCGGATCACCGGCTCACTGGACCCCAAGCTCATTGGTGACGTCTCGGAACTTCGAGGCGACGTAACCGGCCTCTGGGGTAGAGCTGACGGCCTAAAGGGGGACGTCCATGAGTTGGCGGAGCAGTGCCTGCTCTGGCCCAAAGACCGACCCTTGGCATTGGAGATGTTCGCCAGTCGATATAACTTGCCCATGGAGTTTCTCGATTATTCTGGCTCCCCGGCCCTTATCGCTTTTCACGCCTTGGAATCTAAGCCTGAGCACTGGCAAATGGTTCGACCCAGTTCTGCCGAAGGTTTCATTGTTGGACCTTTGGCGAAAATCCAGAAAAGTTTCCTTGGCCAAGAAATAACCAAGGTTGCCGTGCCTGCTCAAGCCGACTGGACCCTCGCCGAGGATTTGCAGCTCATCCACACTGACAAAATTCATGTCTTTGAGCACATTACCCCGGTATTTGGAACTCTTAGCAGTTGACCACTATTGTGAGGGAGATTGCTATTTGGGAAATTCAGTCCTGCCACGTCGCCTAACGTAGATCGGGACGTGGCTCTCTGGCCGGCGCAAAAATCGGTGGTCTGTCTTTTCGCGGTTCCGGAGTTTCCGGACCGAACGAATAAGTAGCAGAGAGCATCACTTGGGCATTGTGATAGCCGCTACTAACTCTTTCACGGTCTGACCAAGCCTTGAAGTACTCCCCCCGAAGCCGGATTACCCATTTCTCGCTCGGAAGGTACTTTAGGCCCGCCGCCGCAAACATCGTCGGTGCATAAATTGGCGGTGTGTGTGACTCATATCCACCGGATATCTGCCCTTCCAGAAAAAGCTTCGGACTTATTTTCCGTGACCCATACAGACCCACCGTATGGGACCAGAACCTCTTGGGGTTAAAGTATCCGTTGCTCAGCACTTTGTCCCAGTTGGAAAAATAAAAGTTATAGTAAACTTTAAGGAACGGCTTATGACTCAGACGACGTTCCAATATCGCCAGAACCGACTCCTGCCGGTTGCCATCCGAATGGAATCCCTGCTTGAACTTGCCGCCCAATAACCAGAAACGGTTCGGACGATAGCCTACCGCGGCCGACCAACTATCCACCACAATCTTTTTCAGAATGGCCTCAACGTCGGCGAACGTATCCCGTTCGTAGCCACCCTTGAATCGCCATATGTCATCAGGGCTCCAAGTCAGCTTTGTGTCTGTGGTAAACTCCTCCCAGTTACCCCGATCAAAATATGTTCCATATAAATATGAATCTATCTTCAATTGGTTACTAAAACGGTGATGAATGCCCAGCCCCCCCCGATGGGAGTTGGCATTGCCGTTATCATTGTCCCAGACGCGCTGGTATTGGTAGATCCCCTCCAGCAGCGTTTCGTAGTTCAGGGGAACTCCCACAATCGCTCCGTGGCTTTGTATTCGGCGTCCGTTGCTATTACGAGAGTAATCGTTGAATTGCTCAATATAGGGGTTCTGAGCGTATTTGATCTCGTACATCAAATCAGCAGCTTCTCTGCGTTCGGGCCTAAGTTCGTACAGTCTTCCAAGCACATCGACTGCTTCTCGTTGCCGATTGTCCCAACGCAGAGCAAAGCCCAAGCCTTCCAAGGCGTCTAAATCGTCCGGATGTGTTTCCAGAATGTCTCGATAAGCAGCTTCGCCCCGACGGTGGTAACCTTTCCACACCAGCACCCTAGCTTGGCCGTTTAAAGCGTCCAGATTGCCAGGATCGATTTCTCTAACCTGTTCATACAGTTCGTCGGCTTCTTCGAGATAATCTTGCCAGCTCAAAGCCTCCGCTTTTCCAAGCATAGCCGGAACGGACTGCGGATATTCACCGAGAATAACATTATACTCAGCAATGGCCCGATCGTATTGCTTGAACCTCGTCAGAGCCTTGCCAAAACGTAACCGATATTTCACATTGCCAGGCTCTTGTTCCAAGGCTTGACGAAAAAGCGCCATCGCCTCGACCCGCTGCTTATTCCATACATACTGATCTGCCAGTTGGGTGATGATTTCCGTTTCATAGCTGGGATATCTCTGAAGTACTTGCTCAAACAGAGCGATCGCTTCGACGTGATTATCAGCGTAGACATGTACTCGGGCCAATTCAATCATCAGCTTTGGATCTCTTTGCATCCACTCAGAGATCTTCTCATATTCGCTCAGAGCGTCATCGTATCTTTCCTGCTCCACTAGGTCTTGGGCTCGCTGAAGAATGATATAGGCGTGTTGACTCTCTAGCTCCTTTGCGAACAGCTTCGCCTGCTCGGGATGTTTTTGACGCACCTGCTCGAAAAGCTCAATGGCTTCGTGATGGCGATTGGCGTAGACATATACCCGAGCCCGTTCAATGACTAGCCCGGGGTCCCTCCACAACCACTCACCAATCTTCTCATATTCGGCCAGGGCTTCTTCATATCTCTGCTGCCCCACCAGCACTCGTGCACCCTGAAGAGTAATATAAGCGTATCGATTCGCCAGCGAATCTTCGATCAGCTTCGCCTGCTCGGGATATTTTTGACCCAATTCTTCGTAAAGATCGATGGCTTCCTGATGGCGGCCGGCGTACGTATATACCCGAGCCCGTTCAATTATCAGCCCAGGGTCCTTCCACAGCCACTCAGAAATCTTCTCATATTCGCTCAGGGCATCTTCATATTTTCCCTGCTTCACCAGTTCGCGAGCTCGCCGCAGGATGACATAAGCGTACTGACCCGCAAGTTCTTCCTTGAACAGCTCCGCCTGCTCCGGATGTTTTTGGCGCACTTCTTCGAAAAGATCGATGGCTTCCTGATGGCGACTGGCGTACGTATATACCCGGGCTCGCTCAATGACCAGCCCAGGATCCCTCCACAGCCAATCAGCAATCTTCTCATATTCATCCAGAGCAGCGTCGTATTGCTTGGCGCTGACCAACTCTCGCCCACGATTGAGGGTTTGCTCGGGCGTCTGGGCCCAACACATTGTAGCCAGAGAAAGGACAACTCCCCCAATCAGTGCCTTTACCGCAAGCTGATTCATTCTGGACTCTTTCTCTGTTGAGCTGTCTCTTCCTGGTGAGCCGAAACAATCCATTCCCGCGAACCCATCAACTCATCGCGCACCGCAATCATGTGTATTACGCTCCTGAAGACCGTGTAGGGCCAAGTTAGCAGTGAATACAGAAGAAAACGTCTGAACGGCAGCCGAGGCTTTACCGCATTCTTATAAGCAGCCAGGGCTTCGAACGGACCGCTGAGCAACGTGAAAATCAACGCGAACCAAATGTATGAGTTCATCGGCAACTCCACCTGCCAGCTCGAAATCCAATGGCCAAAAAGAATCGGAAACAGCAGATGTGAAAGCATGTCGTAAACAACTCGCCACATCAACAGCATAGTCCAAATGAACTTCGCACCTAAAGACAGGCATTTTGATTTCAAAATCGGCCACTGATAACGAAGTGTGCACTGCAGCCAGCCTTGCCCCCATCGCTTTCTCTGAAACCACAGCGTGTTCAGATCAATCGGTGCAAGCTCACGCGACAGAATGCTACGATCGTGTATAATACGTTTGCCTGCCAGAATCGCTCGCAACGTCGTATCAATATCTTCGGTGAGCACGTCGGTTCTAAAGCCAAACTCTTTGAGTACCTCCGTCTTCCAATAGCCGTCGGAACCTCCGAACAGGGCAGTGTGGAAAAGCAGACTCTTGGCATAGTGACTAATGCCGTACATCGCCTCGAATTCCATTTCCACCAAAGCGGTTAACACATTTCTGCTCCCGTTACGGACCTTGCACCGCCCCTGAACCGCGTCCTCCCCAGTTGCCAGCCACCGCCAAGCTTTTTTCAGGCAGTCCGTATCCACCACGTGATCCGCGTCCAACAGAACAATTATTTCACCAGAGGCCAAGTCCAACGCATAATTCAGGTTCTCGCTCTTACTGCGACTTCCGTATGCATTGGCCAGGATCAACTCTGGATACTCACAGGCCAAATCTTTCAGTCTTTGCTCAATGTCCAGTGTACGTGGGGTATTGTAAGAAAGGATTAGCTCGATACCAGCTTCAGGACGTTCCACATTCTTGAGGATATTCAGCAGAGTGTGCTCAATAACATCGATTTCACCGGGCAAATACGCGCAGACGATAAAAGTACTTTTGGGAACAGGCCCCAAAGTCTCGCCCTCTACCGCGGTTGATCGAGGGAAACGTTTGCGAAAAAACGCACTGGCCGTTTGAAGGTACGACATAGCCGCTTGAAAAACAAACAGCGATATGATCACATGATAGCATACCGCCAGAGCTCCAGGGTAGCTATATCCCACCAAAGAAAAGACAATGGTCGGGATGACCACAAAGACTGCCACAAACTCTGCGACCGTCAGCCAGTTAATCTTCTTTTGTCGTGTCCTCATGTGCAATCAACCCCCGGACAATTTTCTCAGGAATTCTTCAGTAGTTCGATTATTTCTTTTTCCATCGTAGCGTGACGGACTTCATCCTCGGCGATCTGTCGCAACACCTTGCTCCTGTCCGCGTCCGAGCAATTATCTGCCAAGTCAGTGTAAATATCCTGAGCGTTTCGCTCCATCGGCAGCAATTGACGAAACCGAGCTTCCAGAATCCGAATCTGCTCATCCATTGTCTTGTTCCCCTGATATCTGCGAAATCATCTCCGAAACGATTTGCGCATGTCGCTGCGTATCTAGTCGAATAGTTTCTAAGCAGGATTTGATACGCATTCGAGAATCAGCCGAAATGCTTTCAGAAAGAGCTTCAGGATGGCAGAGACTCACCAGCCGCCCAGCCATCTCTTCTTCCATCTGCTCAGCCCGACGCAGCTTGTCAATGAAATCGGAAGTATTCAAAATGACCCCCTTCGATTGATCCCCGGACACAAGCCTTTTGTCAAAGACACTGACTGCATATCCAACCCCATGATCTTCTAACCAGTACCATAATATCGGCCGTTATGCATTCGACCATAAAAAAAAAGAAAATATTATTTTTCTTCTGCTTGCCATCGATTTGCCCGAACATCCCAATATTGGGGCATATTCGTATAAATCGGTTGATTTTCTCCAGTTGCCCGATACACTGGACTATTGTCATGTATCGATTTGGGGACCAACAAAATCGCGGCTGCTTGATGTTCAACTCAGCCATATCTCTTTGCCTTTTGATATGGCTCTTGCCTGCTCAGTGCGCCCAAGCTCAAGATCTGAAAATAGTCGACCCCCTAACGGTTATTCGCACCGCAGCCGATCTCCGCGATGCCAGGGCTCTGCCCGTACTGCGGCTCGTCGGACCTCGTAACGGATTTGTCTCGGGCCTGGTAGTCGCGACCGGACCGCATCTCAAATGTCTCAAAGCTCAGCTCACTCCGCTCCGGGGCCCAGGCGGATCCATTGCCCCCCGCGCCGTACAAATCCGATACGCCTCCAAGGCCTCTCCCCGGCCTCTAGAATTCACCGCCGTTTCCGCCGACAGCAACCCAAACGTTAGCAAACCTTACTTCGATGTGCTCAACAACCTACCTCCCCGCGATGCCGATATCCTACCGATCTGGCTGACGGTGAAAATCCCTGCCGACCTCAAACCTGGCAAGTACATCGGAACACTCACATTCGCAGCCAACAAAGTTCCCGTCGAGCTACAAGTTTCTAAGTGGATTTGCCCCGCTCCCAGAGACTGGCTCACCCACGTGGGCGTGCTCTCTTCACCCGAAACCTTGGCCAAGCAGTACAACGTGAAGCTATGGTCGCCCCAGCATTGGAAACTCATCGAGCGACAGCTTCGATTTCTAGGCCGGCTGGGCAATGACGATCTTTGGCTTTCCATCTTTTCCAAAAACCAGTGGGGCCACGAAACTTCGTGGATCACTTACAAAGAAAAAGACGGACAATACCATCCCGATCTGAGTATCGTGAGCAAGTATCTGGACCTCTATGCAAAGCACGTTGGCCAGCCGCACGCTCTGATC
>SDBV01003738.1_pt1 | contig 22220 bp, 23 predicted proteins | sample 2277081 | NCBI WGS metagenome assembly SDBV01 (sample SAMN10402039, study PRJNA504765) | marine sediment metagenome | isolation source: marine sediment core GS10_PC15, 223 cmbsf | place: Arctic Ocean: Southern Knipovich Ridge | collected 2010 | reverse complement strand
TCTTGAATGAGCGATTTTCATATAGGAAGAATTGGAGCACTGAAAAAGGTGCTCCGAAGAGCACCTTCTCTGAATGTTAACTACTTACTTGGTCTCAGCTGGTTTAGCTTGAGTAGCCATTTGTGCTTGGTACTCTTTTTGGAGTTCCATCTGCTTAGCCGTAAGAGCCTGACTTTTTTCTTGCATCGTTTTGTTATATGCTGCAAAGTCTGCTGATGTTAGAGCAACGTCATAAGACATCTTTTGTGCTTCTATGTTCAAAGCAACTCCTTTCTTTTCTAGTGCAGAAAAATTAGCTGGTGCGCTAGGGGTATTTTTATCGAACACTGCTTTAAAGCCACGATTAAACTCTTGGAAGCTTTTCCAGTTAGCAGTAGCCTCCGGGGTGTCCGTTTCACCTTTTCTGAAGACTGCAATTATAGGCTTCAATAGTTCTTGGCTTTTTTGTCCAAACTTCGTTTGTGAAGCTTGGTCACTTTTGCTGATGGCATCTATTAAGAGTTGTGCACACTCTTTACCGCCGGCAAAGTAATCCTTTTTAGGAGCTTGCTGAGTAGCATCCTTTTTTGAAACTTCAGCATGTGCACAGCCAGCTACTGATAGAAGAAGTAATAGAGATAATTTTGTACCGTTCATAGTAATTCCTTTTATGACGGGTTAAAAAGATATATACATTAATGGTACCAGGTTATTTTACGTTTGTAAAATGGCCTACGCAAGATCTGCAAGTACCTCCCAGCGGACCTCTTTCATACGCCTCATAAAGAGTTCACTTTCTCTACGATTGTTGTCTTGGATAGTTTCCCAGTTTGGCGCCTTTAGGGCAAACGTTAACGTCTTTTTGTTGTATCTAACGACTGCATCTTGGGGGTTTCTGCCTTGAGGTTTATAGGTAGCTAGTTCGCTTCTCATACCGCAAAGATATGACTGATAGTTGTTAAAAGCGTTCTGGTGAATGAGAGAATTTTTGTCAGCTTCTAGAGCTTCAAATGTTTGGTTAATAGACTTATCTATTATTGTCGCATCATAGACATCACCATCAAACTTTTTTTCCTTGCAAAGGGCTACCAGTTTCTTCATATGAGCTTGGCCTTTTGCGTAGAAGGCTTTTTCTTCCGGCGAAGCAGTGTTTTTCTTAATAGGAGTTGCAAAGAGTTGAGGGGTTAGCAGAACTAGTCCAAGAGAAAGTAAGCGAATGTTCATAGGTATTCCTTTGTGTTGAGATAGCATATCGTTAGTAGCGTAGCAGGATGGGAGATACTTGTAAACAAAAACGAGGTGCTAAGAGCACCTCGTTGATTAAGGTCTTTAATTAGCTTTTAGTAAGTTGTGCGCCCGCATTATACCAAGCTTAGAAAGATTACCTTCGATGAGCATCTCTTTTATCGAAGTAAACATTTCTGTGCTTGCTTTTATATCGAGGCGAAGTTTATCTGCTTGCTCTTTGCTGGTGTTATGTTTTTTGAGAGTCTTATCAAGCGGATATTCTTTAAGTGCTTTTTCTGCTCCAACAAGATATTGAGCAATATTTTCCGCTATCTTGGGATACTGAGATTCGTCGTTAGTTGAGAGCTTGGCAAGTTCCTTTTGCAAAAATTCGGCTGCCTCTTTGTTAAGTGCTAACTGCTTTTCAGCTGGGATATTCTTTCCTTGTGCTTGCAAGTCGATCAACTCGTATGAGCTTTCAATGAGGCTGTAGCCCTCTTTATAAGAAGCATGCTCAGGATTAGCCTTGAATGATTCTAGTTTAGGTAGCTGAGGAAAGCTACTTTGACTAGCCTGTACTTTTTGGGAAATTGCTTCATCCATTTTTTTTGTAGCCTCAAAATGATCTGCTGAGGTGAGGAATGTTTCAGCTGTATTTAGTAACCATGCGAGGACTACTTCTTTTAGCTCAGTTGCTACCGTTGCTGGGAGCGTATAACCTAGCATAACCTCTTTTACCCCTCGATAAAATTCTTGAATTTCTGTAAACGCTTTCTTATAAGCGGGAGATCCTAACGGTTCTTCTTGTAGGGCATTGCAAGCTTCAAGATATTCTGGTGCAACGAGTTGTGAGTTCTTAAGTGAGAGCTCCTGTGCCTGTTTTGCATCAGTGCAGTTCAGTATATCTATGCGTTGATGAGCCTGTTTTTTCCCTTCTGTGTATAACGTGCTTTGTGATGGGGCTGCAAAACAGGCAGTTCCTACGAGAGCTACAAGAGTAGTATGTTTAATGAATGTAGTCATAATAAATCCTTTTAGGTTAAATGATTATACTAATTCTAGTGTACCGATAAGTTATTGATTTGCAAGCTTAGCTTGTTTGGAGTCTCACCAAGTTAGCTTCTATACGGATGTTTTAATAAGGTGTCTTTCTTAGTTCGGGCTCCGCAGGTAAATGGTGGTGGTTCAATTAAAGAATCTCTTTTTGCACCTGATACGCCGTTAAATGTTTTTTGATAGGCAGTTGGTGCTGATGAATCTTTATGTAGGGTCTCGGATGTTTCAAGAAAAGGTGGGCTAATGAATTGCGCATCTCTAAGAGAGATTGCCTGTTCTTGATTTTTATCTGAGAGATTGAGGAAGCCTAAGAGGTTATTTGTTGTTTGCTTTCCTGCTTCGTATATGGTGTTTATTGTTGAGTCAGCAGTAATAGTGCTTGTTGCGGCAAGAGCTAAAAACACTGTATAGTGGATGAATGTATTCATAAGAAACCCTTTTAGTTTAAATTATTATGTTAATTTTAGTATACATATAAGGCTTAGATTAGCAAGCTTAGCTTGTTTGGAGTCTCACCAGGTTAGCTTCTATAAAGTTAATAAGGTCGCCATCTAATATAAGGTCAGGCTGTGGTGATTCTTTGTCGGTGCGATGATCTTTGACCATCTTATATGGGTGAAGTACGTAGGATCTAATTTGTGATCCCCATTCTATTTTTTTTCTCTCAACAGATAATTCACGAGCCTTCTGTTCCTCTTTATCTTTTTGTACCAGTCTGGAAAGAAGCATCTTACTAGCCTTTTCTTTATTCTGTAGTTGAGAGCGTTCATTTTGGCATTGTACTACTATTCCCGAGGGGATATGGGTAATACGTACCGCAGAGTCGGTTTTATTAACGTGCTGACCACCAGCGCCTCCGGCGCGGTAGGTGTCGATACGAATAACTTTAGGATCGATAGCAACTTCAGTTGAGGGCATTTCTGGTATTACCGTAACCGCAGCAAATGAAGTGTGTCTTCGCTTGTTAGCGTCATAGGGTGAGATACGTACTAATCTATGAACACCAGCTTCTCCTTTTAACAGACCATAGGCATTCTTGCCCTTAACAAAGACGGTTGCTGACTTAACACCGGCAGCTTCCCCTGCTTGATAATCTAAGATGCTTGTAGAGAGGTTCTCCCGTTCGCAAAAGCGGATATACATACGTAAGAGCATATCTGTCCAGTCTTGAGATTCGGTGCCACCAGCACCGGCGTTAATACTTAAAAAGCAGTTATGGGAATCAACTTCTTCTTGTAGGAGTACGTTGATCTTAAACCGGGAGATAGCACGAGCAAAGATGTAGACATCGTCTTTAAGCTTAGTAAGCTCTTGCTCATCATTAGAGAAGAGTTCTAATAGTTCAGGAAGTTCCCGGTACGTAGCCATCAGTTCATGATACTGATCATAGAAGGTCTTAACCCGTTGAAACTCTTTCATGATAGCTACTTGATTAGGGTCCTGCCAGAACTGTTCTTCCGTAGTGGCTTTTTGTAGGCGTACAAAGTCCGCTGAAATAGTTGAGCTTTTCCAGAAAGATTGTATCACCTTAATATCTGGCTCTACAGATTTGAGTTTTTCGCGTAGGTCATCGACAAGCATGGATCTCCTGTTAGTTTGCTTAAGTATAGCATAGTTAAAAAGAAATGATTAATGCTCGGGTTGCGCCTGCCAAACCAAGATATTTATGCGAAGCTTCAATTGTTGTCTTCTTCACGCTTAGGTGGTATTGATAATTCTTTAATAAGGTTTTCAAGAGAAATGAAGGTTACTTCTACGCCATTATATTCTCGTTCATACGAGCGATCAATGTTTGCGCACACAACGTAGTTTTTGCCTGCAGGATACTTATTCCTAAATAGTAGTATGCCTTCTGGGTTGAATGAGCGATAGGTCCATTTGCATTCGACGGCAATCGGTTTGTGATGGCGATTTTTTAGGATGACAAAGTCGATCTCATGCCCTTGCTTATCTCGCCAGTAGTGAATGCGTAGCTCTTCTTCTTGTAGTTGGCCTTTTATCTCATTTAAGACGATATGCTCCCATAAAGGTCCGTTATCGGTGGGTCTTAAAGAATACCAGCCTCGCATGTGGCAAACAAAGCCGGTATCAAATCCATACACACGAGGTGCCAATTTGATTTCAGTAGCAGGGTGTAGGCTATAGGGTCTAATAACGTCTACAATATAGGTTGTCTCTAAAACAGAAAGGTAGTTCTTTATGGTTTTTCTATGGACTTCACAAGCTTCTGCAAACTTCGATGCTTCAAATATGCCGCCACTTTGTGCAAGGACTAGTTCTGTAAACGTAATAAAGGGGGTGCGTTCTTTTATTCTAAAGAGTTTTTGGATATCTTTGGCCCAGTAGTTGTCGATCCATTGACTGAATTTAATCTTCATTACATCTTCTTTTAAAAAGAAGGGAGGAAGGCCGCCAAATAGAAGTCTATGGTCTATGTCTGGTTTCCCGAACAGTTCTCCTTCAAAAAGAAGCATAGGGGTAAGGTGTATAGGTAGATATCTATCGGTCATGGTATCTTTAAACTTTTGCTTAGCATCTAGAGTTGAAGAGCCGATGGCTATGATCTTAGTTTCAGGGAAATGATCTGCCGCAAGCTTTAAAAGTTGAGAAGGATTATTGAGGTTATGGATTTCGTCGATGGCAAGTCGCTTTCCGTTCCATCTCTTAAGAAAGAGTCTAGGATCTTCCATTTGAGCTCTTACATCAGGATATTCGCAGTCAAAGTACTCAATGCCATTAAGGCTTTCACAAATGGTTGTTTTTCCTGCTCTTCGTACGCCAGCAAGCCATATTACCGATTTTTCTTGCCATGCCTTTTCAATCTTTTCTATCCAAAATCTCCGTTTAATGTGATCTTTTTTTGCCATAATAGCTCCTGTATTTGAATCTATAATAACCTTAATGGGTAGAGTTGTTAAGCTAATTTATACCAAACGCGACCCTAAGTGCCAAAAAGTCATACTAAATGGTACTTGCGGTCGCGTTTGGTATAATAGTGCCCATTTTAACTGTGGGATAGTTGTTTAGGGGTTGGTTGGACTTTTTTAATCGATGTATTGGTAGTATGTAAATACTAAACGCGACCGTAAGTGCCAAAAAGTCATGCTAAATGGTACTTAGAGTCGCATTTGGTGAAAGTTCTTTAAATTAATGTCTGAATCGACTAATCAGGTATTGCCTGGAAGGAGCGGTGTTTTTGGGTACGTATAAGGTGCCTGATGATGTTGCAAAAGATCCTGCTATAGGCAAGACGCTAAACTCTGTACATAACGGAATACTATTCAAATGGTTTCCTGATAGTGAAGAATAATGAAGCGAGGATGAACTTTGTGTTGAGCTCAGCAATACCGTACCCAAAATCTACACACCATTGGCATAACCATGGGGTTATACCAAGTACATCTGCTTTAAATACTCTTCAAGATCATGCGCATGATTTTCTTGAAACTGCCAGGCTGCTATGCCCAGTTCCTGGGCAGCATCGACGTTTTCTTCCTGGTCATCGATAAAGAGGCATTCTCTGGGGTTTAGCTTATGGGCGGTAAGTAGGTACTCATAGATGCCCGTTTGTGGTTTGACGTAGTGTGTATTGTTTCCTCTAAGAAATTTCCTTCCTTTGGCTGGGAGTGGTCGTGGGCCTACATTTGATAATCTTAGAGAGTTTAGTGCTTCTCATTAACTTATTTTAGGAGAGAACTTAGCGATCTTTGGTTGCTCCATGTTTCTTCAATAGCCTTTTTACTCTTGGGCTATGAACGTAATGAAGGAGGCGTTTCGACCATGCTGTGGCACCAACACGAACATTTACGTTGGCACCTTTTTCAATGAGTAATTCACAGACCTCATAATGGTTGCTCATTGCAGCCAGAGATAATGCTGTATCTCTAAATGCTGTATCTGCTTTATGATCTACTTTAGCTCCGTATGAAAGTAGTGTCTGGCACATTTCTAGTTGTCCACTTGCAGCGGCATCATGTAGAGGGGTATAATCTATGGTACCATCCTTGTCTGCACCGTTCACGTCAGCACCGTTATCAAGGAGTAGTTTGGCCATAGCTACATTGCCGGAACGTGCTGCTGCGTATAGAAGAGAACGGGCTTGGGCTGGTTTCACCTTAGCGAAATTTTCGCCATGTTCCTTCAATAGTTTTATTACAGCTAGTTTTATTACTTCAGCTTTTGCTTCGCCGTAAAGCTCATCAAGAACTGTGTTCCCCCATGATTGCTCAGCCAGTTCATCGGCACCTTTTTCTATGAGTAATTCGCAGATCTCATAATGGTGATACCGTGCAGCCAGAACCAATGCTGTTTCTGTCTTTCCCCAATTACCATCGTCTACTTGATGATCTACTTTAGCCCCATAAGAAAGCAGGGTCTGACACATTTCTAGGTTTCCGGTTTCAGCGGCTATATGAAGAGGGGTATAGGAAGAAGTTATGATACCATTCCTGTCTGCTCCGTTTACGTCGGCACCGTTATCAAGGAGTAGTTTGGCTATAGCTACATTACCGGAACTTGTTGCTTCGTATAGAAGAGAGGGATCATATACCTTCGTCCCATTTTTGATGAGTTCCTTTACCTTCTCTGTATTGTCAGATTTAATGGCTTCATGTAGAGCACTGCTACGCGCCATTACGTGAGCTGTTGGTAGAGTTAAAAGTGTGAGGAGCAGGTATTTTGTATAGTTCATAATGAAACCTCTTATTTTGATGTTATTTAATCTACTTCTTTGAGTATACTTGCTCGAAGAAATAGATCAAGGGGGTTCGGATGTTCCCGTTTAGAGGGGCTGATGGGTTGGGTTAATATCTATTGCCCAAGATGAATAGCATTACTCTATGTGACATTGATCTTAGACAAGGTACATCTGCTTTAAGTATTCTTCAAGATCATGTGCATGATTCTCTTGAAACTGCCAGGCTGCTATGCCAAGCTCTTGTGCAGCATCGACGTTTTCTTCCTGGTCATCGATAAAGAGGCATTCTCTGGGGTTTAGCTTATGAGTAGTTAGTAGATACTCATAGATGCCGGTTTGTGGTTTGACGTAGCCGGTGTTAGCTGAGATGACGATATGTTTTTTATCTATTGGCTCAATGATGGTATGACCATACTTAGCATAAAAGGGTATAAACGAATCGTTGTCCCAGTTTGAGAGGATATATAAGGGGCTCTTATTGGCAGTTCGGAGCATGAGGGTAGCTGCCGTCTCAATAGGCTTCATGCAGATAACTAATGATTGAGGATTGAAGAAGGTCTCAAGCATGCGTTGTACTTGTTGTACGTCTTCTTGAGAGAGGTTCTTAGGTGCCCAGGTTTGATACAATTCCATAGTTTTTTCAAGAGCTTCTTGGGAGTTGATGGTACCTGCAAGGTAGGAACATAATATTCCTGGTAGGGGCTTGCCGGTATGAAGTCTGATTATTTGGTCCTTAGGGCCAGTTTGTTGGCCAAGTTGGTCAAGGACCTGAAAGCAGATATCATCTAGGCGTGAGCGATCTTTTTTGCCGGACCACATGAGAAAGACAAATGAGTAGTCGGCAATCTCCTGTGAGGTCATGCCGGTAGTTTGTGGTCTAAAGAGGGTCCCGCTAAGGTCCCAGATAACGTTTTTTATGCTCATAGTGCTCCTTTTGTCTAGTATAGAAAGATTGAGGTTAAAGATGCAAGAGTAGGGTGAGATTTTAATGGAGGCAAACTCTTGCTTTTAGTGTTGTTAGTTTCGTATGCTTGTACTAAGTTAATGGTGACAAAGTAGGGGAGTCGCATGAAAAAAGTATATATAGGATTATTGCTTGTCTCGATGGGAGTACAGGCTAAGGATAAGATCTCATGTAATGAGCGTGTTAAGCATGGGTCACGAGGCTATTGTAAGGGGCTTGTTGCTTTGGGTAGTGTGATAGCTGGTGGCTACTTTGTTTTGGACATTATAGATAAGGCTCCTGATCTTAAAGTGCCTGACGATCTGAATCATAAAGAGCATCTAAGAAGATGGCCATTAATGAAAGAGTTATTGTTTAAGTCGCTTGCTGCTTCAGCCTTAGGGTATGTAGCGTGGAAGTTTGGTAAAGAAAGCAAAGAATCATTAACGATCTTTTATTCTGATGATCTCGAGGCTGAGAAGGCTCAGTCTCGAGATCAGTAGTCTTACGAGGAAGCGGGTGCTTGCTCTTTAATATCTGTTTTAGAAACGTTGTCTGCTAGGCTCAGGTTTGAGTCTGTTTTTCCTAGTTTACCATATAGGAGACCTGTTTGTGGGCGAGCATAGTTTGCTTTATCCCAGGTAAGATAGAGGGTCTTGCCGGTGGTAAAGGTATACACCTTGTTAGGTGCTGGTTTAAACAGCCTTGCGCCGCCAATAGTATATTTCTTCTTAAAACTTACTTCTCCTGGATCTGAATACCATACCGCCATTATTGTTGGTTTAGTAATATCTATATGATCAAAGCTTACCCTAAGGCGTTTTATCTTGGTTGTCGGGCCTACCTTAGTCACAAGAGTGGTGTTTTCTCCGTTTATTAGGACTATCCAAATAGGACGTTTTGATTTATTGACCAGTTCAAACCCTACGCCTGATTCTTTGTAGGTCTTAGTGGTTTTAAATATGACAGTTGGGGATACATCTAGTATGCCGGCCTGTAGGCTGGCTACCCCAAGGGTTAGTAGTAACAGTTTTTTCATTATATCTCCTTTATTAGTACTATTATCAGTATGGCATACTGGGGCCTTAAAAGTCAATGGTTTGGCGATGGAGGGATTTTGCAGTATACTGGCGGTATATCAACTATTAAAGGATCATTATGAAGAAAGGCAAACTTTTTTTAGTTACTGCGCCCTCTGGAGCAGGTAAAACTTCCCTTGTACAGCAGCTTATTAGAACTATTGGTCATGAATGTAGTCTGCAGAAGGTGGTAACCTATACGAGTAAAGAGCCCCGACCTGGAGAAGTGCAGGGCAGGGATTATAACTTCTTGTCAGAGAAGGAGTTTAAGTTGCGTATTACTGAGGGGTTCTTTGTGGAGCATAGCACTGCCTATGGAGCCTACTATGGGTTTCCTAAGGAGGTGTTTTCGTTCCTTGAGGATGGTAGAAACTTCATGGGTATTGTAGATCTTGCAGGTGCTGAGTCTATTAGGGCGTATACTTCAGAAGCTATTCTTATTGGGGTGAGGCCTCCTGATGTTGAGGCGTTAAAAGATCGTCTAGCCGGGAGGGCTGAAGACAGTGATGCTGCTGTGCAGTTTAGGCTGGGGCTTGCCGATGATGAGCTTGAAAAGATTCATGAGGGCTTTTTCAATTATGTTATGGTGAATGATGAGTTTGAAAAGGCGGTTAAGGCCTTAGAGGCTATTGTGTTTAAAGAGCTTAGAGGGCCCCGATAGGGCATACGTTCTATGTTCTTCTTTAATGGGTAGCGATGCATTATCATACTAGGGGGCTTGAAATAATCTCCACTTATGTTACTATTAGTAATGTTGGTGAGAATAAAACACCCATTATAAAAGGTCTTGGTATGAAAACTTTATCTAAAATGCTTTTAATAGCTTCTATTGCACTAGTAAGTCTTAGTATGTGTGCTATGGAAAGTGCTACTTATGTTGATAAGGCTGTTTTGTTTTTTGATGCGTTGAATAATGAAGACGCTGAAGGGGCGATGCGTCTTATCGATCAAGGGGTCGATGTGAGCGCTAGAGATCCTGAAGGCTACACTTTCCTTTAAGTAAATTGAGATAGTTAGAGCTAGAAGTAATAAGGTGATAATCATGAAAAAGTTATTAATGTTAGTTGTTCTTTCTTTGAGTGCGCTGTTTAGCGCTAATGGAAGTAGTGGAATTCTTACGCTTTCTAGTGAAGGGTTGTTTGTGTCTGCTGAATTATTTGATGATGAGGCTAGTCTTCATGGAGCAGCGTTTGGAGGAGATAGTGCCTTAGTTGATAATCTTATCGAAGGTGGTGTTAGTGTTGACGCTCGTAGTCCCATTAGTAGGGAGACAGCTTTACATAAGGCTGCTGAATCTGGTGATGTAGGTACTATAGCTATGTTGGTTTGGCATAATGCTCATCTTGATGCTCCTGATAGAGACGGGGAAACTCCGTTGCATAAGGCAGCTGATGAAGGCCATGGTGATGCGGTGAGATTATTGCTCGCTTGTGGTGCGGATGCGTATGTAAAAGATGAGGAAGGTTATGGCCTGTTGCATAGAATAGCACGAGAAGGTCAGCAAGATCTATGTGAGCCTCTATTTCAGGGGATGTTGATGGATAAGGTGTTTGAGAATGCTCAAGCTTCTTTAGGGAGGTTGAAGTGTATACTGCTATGCTTTAACAGAGCTACGCTGTTTCCTAAGGATATTCAACGGTATATTTTACGATTGTCAGATCCTTTATCATGGGATCTGATCTGTGCAGCAGGAAGTAAGGCTAATGCATTGGACAGTTTTGAGGTATTTGTGCAAAAGATTCTACAAGGGGCAAGGCTTTTGGGTAAAGAGCGCTGTAGTGAGTTAGTGACTAAGTGTCTTGGTAGGATAGCTGAAAAAGCTTGTCTGGCTACCACTCCTGTTGTTGGGGATCGTTTAGGGCAGATACCCTGTGCTATAGCGTATAGCGGCTGATTATGGTAATGATGAACTGGCTAAGGTGTTGCATCCTAATGCGGTACAAGGTGAGGTGAAGGCCTTGTGTGGGAAATGGTTTGAGGGTGGTGAGTGAGCTCTTTTTAGTTCTTTATTGATTGTATCGCTTTAAAGGATTAATGATTTATTAATGGAATTTTAGGAGATAGTTCAGCCTTCTCCGTTTTTATTTGTTGGCTCTTTTGGAGGGCCTATTATAATGGTTGACAGTATCTAATTTTAATGGCAAAATATAGGAAGTGTAGTTGGTCTTGCTTAAGGAGTTATGTATGTATGCGCCAAACTTTAAAATATCTCCCACATTGGTTTCGATTCTTCTCAAGATTGATAAGCTAAAGAATGAGATCTTGGCTATGCCTCTTAAAGAAGATGTTCTGCGCGCTCTGAGAAAGTCTGCTGCTGCTCAAAGCTCTCATAATTCTACCTATATTGAGGGTAATAAGTTAACTCTGAATGAGGTGGAAGGTTTATTGTATCGTAGTGAAAGAGTTGCGTATAATGAACGAGATGAGAAAGAGGTTCTCGGGTATTATGTTGCCTTTGAGGATGTAAAGGGTTTCGTCGAATCTAATGCTCCGCTATCTGAGTTGGCGATACAGCAAATACATGGATTAGTAATGGCTGAAGGAGCTGAAAAGGTGAGTTCTTCTCCCTATAGGGATGGGCAAAATGTTATACGTGATAGTAGGTCGGGAGATATTGTGTATTTGCCGCCTGAGGCAGAAGATGTCCCTCGTCTCATGAATGATCTAGTACATTGGCTTATCGATTCTGAAAAAAATGATTTTCCTGCTCCAATTAGTGCTGCAATAGCGCATTATCAATTTGCCACTATTCATCCCTACTATGATGGTAATGGTCGAACGGCTCGTTTGTTTACGAGTTGGATTCTTCAGCGTAATGGCTATGGCTTAAAGGGTATATGTTCCCTAGAGGGATACTATGCACAGGACTTGCAGGCCTATTATGATGCTATATCAATAGGTTCTTCCCATAACTATTATTTTGGTAGGCCAAACGCAGATATAACACCTTGGGTAGAGTATTTCTGTCAAGGGATGCTAGAAAGTTTTCAGAGGGCTAAGGCTTATGCTAAGAGGCTTGTGCAGAAAGATTTCCGGGATGACTTATTTAAGGTTAGGAGTTTAAGTAAGAAGCAGCGCGTTCTTTTGGAGTTTTTTAAATACCACGATATTTTAACAACACATGATGTTGAGCTCCTTTTTAAGATGTCAGGTAGGACCGCTCGAAATTGGGTGAAAAAGTGGTCTGAGGAGGGTTTTTTAGTTGTTGATAATTCGTCGAAGAAGAAGCGAACCTATCGATTGGCTCAATCATTTAAAGAGGGTTTTTGTTAATAGTGTTGTTGGTTTAGGTATACGCTTTTCCTTACGTATCATTTCATTCTGTAATCTTATAATAATTAGTAGGTATGAAATTTGTCCGTTTTGGATTTAATTATATTTTTGTGAAATATAATGGCACTTTTTGTATGGTGTGTGATAGGGATTATTTTTTAGGTTTTTTAAAAGCTCTTTTTAATTATGCTTTCTGTATTGACATGCTTAAAATAGTTGGTAGATTAAAGGCAATTATATTGGTCATTTTGTAGTATGATACTTGGGAGTTAGCATATGTTTGAGCCAGAATTTGCCATTTCTTCTGATTTAAAATCTCTACTTGTCGAAATCGATAGCCTTAAAAATACCATTTCTGCTTTGTCTATTACGGCGAGTGTTTTGCATAGTTTGCGAGAATCGTCAAAGGTTCAAAGCTCTCATTATTCTACGCTCATTGAGGGAAATGAGCTAACTTATGATGAAGTATCTAGTTTGTTACGTCATGGAAAGAAGTTTCCGCAAAAAAAGCGTGATGAAAAGGAGGTTTTGGGGCATTATGCGGCACTTGAAAAAGTAAAAGACTTAGTTGAGTCAAATGCTCCGCTATCTGAGAATGCGTTGCAGCATATTCATGGATTAGTAATGGGGAAAGGCAAGAAAAAAGTTAAGGTCACTCCCTACAGAAATGGGCAAAATGCTATTGGTGATAGTAAAATAGGGCGTATTGTGTATATGCCGCCTATATATGAAGATGTTCCTGGTCTTATGGCTGATTTTGTTCAGTGGCTTATAGATGCGGAGAAGGATGGTTTTTCTCCTACAGTTAGCGCTGCAATAGCTCATTATCAATTTGCTACTATTCATCCCTACTATGATGGTAATGGTCGAACGTCTCGTTTGTTTACGAATTGGATTCTTCATAGAAATGGTTATGGGCTGAAAGGGATATATTCTCTTGAGGAGTATTATGCTAATAATTTGCAAGCTTATTATGATGCAATAGCTGTAGGGTCTTCTGATAATTATTATTGTGGCAGAAAGGAGGCCGATATAACACCTTGCATAGAATATTTTTGTCAAGGTATGTATGAAAGCTTCAAAGCTGTTAGAGTCCATGCTGAAAAGGCTTTGGAAAAGGGAGAGCGGGACGTATCTGATATTATTAGTAATTTAAGCAAGCCTCAACATACAGTTCTAGGGCTATTCAAGTATAGTCCAGCATTAACGATAGATGATATTATGAGTCCTTTGAAGTTGTCTAAAAAGACCGCTAGAATGTGGGTGAAAAAGTGGGAAGATGAAGGTTTTATTGAAAGTGATAAAGCTTCTAGGGAAGAAAGAGTCTATCGCCTAGCGCAATCATATAGAGATCGGTTATAGCCAGCTGTGCTAACTTTTTTTCGGTGAGTCCAGGAACTAGAGTTGAAGGCTTGTTTGGCATAGATTGTGTGTGGTCCATATAGGGAAATACTGATATGAGCTTATCGAGTTTATTTTTAGAGAGATTTATAAAGCGCTTCATGTTGAAGTTGTCTATTATTAAAAGTTCAACAGAAACTAGCTAAAATTGCTAGTGTTGTTTAGGCCCAATGTTGCTGAAATACAAAGAGCGTTGTCGTGAATTGGTAGCTAGGCGTATGGGTAATTTAGCTGGAAGAGTATGCCTGGATACTGTACTTGTTGATGCGTATAGGGGCAGATGCTTTGTATGGTTGCGGCTGATTTTGGTAATGATTAACTAGCTAAAGTGTTGCATCCTAATGCCGTGCGCGGCGAAGTGAAGGCAAATGGCTTGGGCGCCCTTTGTAGAGAGCTGTGTTTAGAAGATGTTTTTGTGTAGGTATGGTGTCTTCAGGTCAGGGTAAGGAATTTCATTAAATAATAATATTTTAATGGCAACGAGCTAGGCTCTTCGGATTGTTAGGGGGTTCTTATATATAATAGGTAGGCCTTTGGGGTGTTGGCGCGGCTTGATTTTAATGTCAAAATAATAGTAAGAGTTTGGAATATTATGATAATTTATGAGGCGTTTAAGTATGTATACTCCCAATTTTAAGATATCTCCCTATTTGGTGTCTCTACTTCTTAAAATCGATACATTGAAAAACGAGATAGTAGCTTTGCCTGTTTCTAAAGAAGCGCTTCAGCGATTGAAGGAGTCCTCTGTAATCAAGAGCTCTCATTACTCTACGTATATTGAAGGTAACCGACTGATGATGCATGAAGTGGCCGATTTGCTGTATGCAGGTAAAAGGTTTTCTGAGAGGGAGAAGGATGAGAAAGAAGTGTTGGGTTATCATGCTGGGCTTAAGCTTGTAGATGAATTTATTAAATCAAATGCGCCATTGTCTGAAGAGGCAATTCAAAAGATCCATGGGGTTGTTATGGCAGGAGGTGAAGAAGGGGGGCTTTCGCTGTATCGAGATGGTCAGAATGTTATACGTGACAGCCGATCTGGGGAAATCGTATACTTGCCGCCTGAGGCTACCGATGTTCCTGGACTTATGAGTGATCTTGTTCGTTGGCTTGTCCAGGGTGAAAAGGATGAATTTCCGGGACCTATTAGTGCTGCAATAGCACATTATCAATTTGCTACTATTCACCCTTATTACGATGGTAACGGTAGAACAGCTCGCTTATTTGCCGACTGGATTCTTCATCGTACTGGCTATGGTGTAATGGGCATCTGCTCCCTTGAGGGATATTACGCTGAAGGATTAAAGGCCTATTATGATGCGATAGATAATGGTCCTTCTCATAACTATTATTTTGGAAGACAAGAGGCGGATATTACTTCATGGATAGAGTATTTTTGTGAAGGTATGCTTGAGAGTCTTCAGAGTACCAAAGATTATGCTAAAAAAGTTATGCGAAAAGAGTTTCGTGAGGAGTTGTTTAAAGTTGGGAGGTTAAGTAGGTTTCAGCATGCATTGGTAGAGTTCTTTAACTATCATGATATTTTAACGGCTAGCGATGTTGAGCGCTTGTTTAGGGTTTCTGGTGGCACTGCTCGAGGTTGGGTACGGAGCTGGGTAGTTGAAGGTTTTTTGATTGTTGATAATCCTTCTAAGAAGAAAAGGACCTATCGCTTGAATGAGGTATATAGAAAAGGGATTAGCCGATTTTAATGTTTTTATGAACCTTTGCTTTCTATAAATAGAGAGTTTCTTGCTCACCAAATGTGCTTGAGAGCATGCTCAGTAGCTTTTTCTTGGTCTTATGTGTTTCTTTAATCCTGCTCAGGCAGTGATGCCATTCTGATATATTTTGTGTGCTTTCATAAGCTTGTTTTGCTAACGTTAGCCAGGCGAGAGCTTCAGGATAATCTTTATGTGAGCCTTCACGTAATACTTTTTTTGTGCGTGCTAATACTTGCTCAATAACCCAGCCAGGTTTATAGGGTAAGGCTGTTTTCATGACGAGCTTTACCTCTGAAGCTGGTAGGGTGGCTTGTGATTCAACAAGATCTATAGCATCATCTAACAGATTCTCCTGCAAGAAGATATCTATTCTCTCGTCTTGTGAATAGGGGCGATATTCCTTATGGCGGAGAGAGTTAATAAGCTCATTTTTAAGCGTTGGGTTTATGGTAAGTAATTTGTGATAGCGATCAAGTGTTGAAGCTATTTCAAAGGCATGTAGGTATGCTGTCTGTGCAATGTCCAATTTCCCGAGGGAGATAGCAGTAGTAGCTAGCCAGTTAGCGAGCTCAGTCTTGTCTCCTTTCAAGGTAAAGCCATGTTGAGCACATGAAATCGACTCTTCTTGGTAATTAGAGGAAAGCAGTGTTTGTGCGATGAGCAAAATGTCTTTTGAGTATATGATGGTTTTATGTGTGCGCTTTAATGCTTCCTCGGTGTGTCCTTGCCAAATTAATGCTTGTATACATTCTACGGTTAGTCCTGCATAGTGAGCAAGGCGTTCACATTCTTTAAACCGCCGTTGCTTTTTTAATATGCCTATTCGAATTTTTGCTAGAGGGTAATAGTCTTGTTCTTCTCGAGGTTGAGAAAGCGTTCCTGCTAGTATAGAGGTTATTTCTTCTGTATGCCAACCTTGTTCAAGCGCAAGGAGTGCTTTAGAGAAACTCTCATAGCCTGCATCATTGTCCCACTCTTGTAGATCACCACTGAGGTCTGATTTTTGCTCTTGATTCAGATCTGCTAACAGAATGGTTTCGGCCCAAGCTTCATCAAGATAAGAGATGAATTCTCCGGTGAAGCCATAGGATCCCATGCTGTTCTCCCAGCAATCAAGGTAGGCCTCAGTGAGCCCTCTTAAGATGATTATGGTGTTTTTGCTGTCATTAAAAGCTTTAGCCTCGCCAATAAGATCACACAGTTCTTCAATGATGTCTGACTCTTCTTGCTGGTTTTCATAGCTATCGAGCTTTTCTAGAAGGTATTCAGCTTTTTGTATATAGGGATCAGGTGATACGGTTAGCGTGCTTGAAGTTTTCTGTACCATCTCAAGGGATAGTATTAGCTGGTTGAAGAGTTTTGGCTGGGCAAGTATGAGGTTTATGATAACTTTTTCAAGTTGTGGTTGGGTGAATGAGCCTAAGTTTAGATCAGCTATTTTTTGCACAGTCTCAGGGCGATGGATGCAGTTCAGAAGTGTTGCAACTATATGTTTGCAGTAGTTATGAGTTGATGAGCATGTGCAGTGAGCTGAGGTGAAGTCTTCTGTTGGAATGTTGATGGTATATTCTCGACCTGATGAGCTTTGTGCAAGGCCAGTAATCCTATGCTCAGATTGTATGATAATTAACAGCTGTCGTCGATTATGGTAAGTCTTACCGCTTGCCAAAATATCTTCATTAACCAACTGTGCTAACTTTTCTTCGGTGAGTCCAGAAATCAAAGTTGAATATTCGTCTGGCATGGGCTTTTAACCTTCTTGTTTAGGGCGCATATATTGAGTGCGGTCCATATTTTAACGAGTGCTTCAAGTGAGAGCCTGCAGCTATCTATTAGAAGGGGAGAGGGTGCAGGTGTAGTATGCTCTATTTCAATACCGTCTATACCCTCGCCATTATCTTCGTATAAAATAGTGAGGTTAGTAATATGCTTATACGGTATAACCCATTGGGTAGATATGCTTTCTTCGATGATAATGTCATCAGTTCCAAGAGCTATTGAAAGCCCGCGTATTCGTGCTATGCTTTTGAAGTAGAGTGCAGGTAGGGTATGGAGGCTAAGATATATAATTCCCAGCCATAAGGGAATCTTAATAATGATTGCCAGATACCAAGGAAATACTGTTGTCCAACCTAGAAGATACCAGCACACTGATAGCGGTAGTATATGAAAAAGGAGAACTGATAAAAGGGTAACCGGTAGTGGGTCTTGATAAGGAAAGGTTGTTATGAGTTTATTAAGGGTATCTTCAGTGAGTTTCATCAGGATCCTCCATGTTAGTATTCACTGTACTTTAGAATTCTACAGAAAATAGCTAAAATTGCTAGTATTATTTAGGCACAAGCGTTGTTGAAATGCAAAAAGGTGCCGATTTTACCCAGCACCTTCTGAGCCTCTAAATCTATTTTCCATCATCGTCAAACGGAGGCGCCGAAGGCGTATTTTCTCCCGCGTTAGGATCATAAGATGGCTGAGAAGCATAGGGATCTATCCCAACGGGATCTTTCCCATCCAGTGGTGGTGCCGAAGGCACTGCATTAGGATCTGGATTGTAGGGCGGTGGAGCATAGAAGGCGCTATCAGAATCATCAAGCGGTGGTGCAGAAGGAGGGGGTGTTTTTTTAGCTTGATCTTTCATGAGCTTTGTTTGTTCTTTAAGTTTTTCTTGCTCACGTTCGTAGCGACGAGCTTCTTCTTTCCTACGTTGTTGAAGAGTTCTTAATTCTGCTTCGCGTTGCAGGCGCTCATTTTCTAGGCGATGCAGTCGATCTGTTTCTTCACTCTGTTTTTGTTCTTCCCGAGCGCGTTGTTGTTGAAGGCGTCTTAGCTCTGCTTCACGTCTCTGGCGTTCTTCTTCTAGACGGCGTAATCGAGCTTCTTCTTCTTGGATTCTTCTTAGCCTTTCTTGCTCTTTTTTATATTCATATCTTTCATCATCATAGGTGCGAGACGATAGCACCTTGTTTTTGATTTTGGTAAGAAGCTTAAGGTGATCGTTAAGGTGGGCAGTGGTATCTTTATGAAACTGTATAGCGTGTTTGTTAGGGAGGCTGCTTATAAGGCGGTTAACTTCAGAAATTCTTCCTTCTAGATGCTTAGAGAGAGCTATGAAGGGATAGATTTCACTTCTAAAGCAGGAGTTAGCATGTGCTCTGAAGGTATGATTATCATTGAGGCAGTGGTACAGGGTAGTAAGTTGTTCTAGAGTCGCTGGGTTTTCTTGTAGGAACAGAGCTCCGTGAACATAGGGTGTCTGATGTACTAGATCATTCAAGCAGGGTGTTACTCTATCAGAGTAGTGCTTAAAGTCATCGTACAGTGGTGCTAACTCATCCCATGTGCGAATGGTGGAGAGACACTCTTGCTGTTTGCACTGAAGCTCTTTTATATAAGAGCGAGTGGTTTGAGCGAACTTGGTAAGGGCTTGCCGTTTACCTTTATACGAGCTCATTAGTAGGTCGCACTGACTGCTTAGTGTTTTATTGAGAAACTGCTTATAGTTTTGAAAGATAGCAGTGGCAGAGTCTATGTTCTTCTTTAAAAGAAAGAAGCTTTGTACGAAGGGTATCTGCTGTTCAAGGTGAGCAAGGGTTGTTAAGAGAGAGTGGTAAAGTGAGTCGATAGATTTATTGTCAGCCTCATCACCAAATGCTTCTTTAAGCTCTTTTTGGCCTTTTTCTCCACGTTCTTTTAAGGTGATGGTTACTTCTTGCTGTTCCAGAGTAAGCTGGATTTTGAGGTTAGCGGTAGCTTTTTTGAATGGCTCAAGACCATCCGGTTTGGTGGTATACTCTTTAATGAGAGCATCGCGAAGAGCTTGGATTCTAGTATTCTCATGCTTTGAGATAGCATCGATATATACATTATTCTTTTCAAGGGAGGTCTTAAGGTTAGCAAATCGGTTCTTGAGAAAATGACGCTTACTATAGTGGCGGTATATAAATATGCTTCCTACTAGGCCGACTGCAGTTGCGGTAACCCAGGCATATTCGCCAACGGCTTTCTGTGCAGTAGTTTTAATAAATCCTTTAAAGTCATCGAAGGTATAGCCAAGAAGGGGAAAGCTGAGGGTGAGGGTAAGTAAGAGAGTCTTTTTGTAGTTCATGGAAGTCCTTTGTTAAAGACGTTAAACTTTTATGTATGGGTAATAGAATAGCATGGTAGGGAGTTTCTGCAAGGGGGTGCTACCATGCATATTCTTTGAATAGATCCTCAAGGGTAACAAGGCCGGAAACTAATTCTTCAGAATACATGTTTTGCTTCACGCCGCTTGCTGATATCATCGCAAAATAGAGTGATTTCTTTGTTTTTGTGTGCTTCTTGAAGATATCTAGCTTGTTTTGGATATTTTGCGCATACGATTTAGTGATGGTAAACGGGTCCTTAGTGTATTTAATTTCACAGATGGTTATCGAGTCGTCGTCCCTATCAAAAAGAAGATCGATTTGTGCCCCTTTTTCTTGAGACCCTTTAGGTGGGACAAGGCGCCACTGTGATGCTTGTGCCATAGTTAAGTGTAGTGCTTCTCTTATTAAAGGAATGTGTTTATTGCATACTACTTCAAAAGCGCATCCAGACCATTGATGCCAGGTTGGGGAGTTTTGGGCTTTCATCCAGTATCCTCTTTCTTCTCCTCTCTCTATAGAATCTTTAATAGGTTCAATCCATTTAAAATAGAATAGGCTGTACTCGTCAATTATTTTATAGAAAAGTCCTTTTGCTGTACGGCCAAAAGGTTTAAACCGCTTTATAAAGCCGGCTTGTTCAAGTTCGATAAGGTATTTTGATAGGGTGCCGCCTGTTTCAATACCTTCTAGCTTATCCGCTAACTCTTGTTGATCTATGCCGTTGCAGTGCTCAGCTATAGCCCGTACTAATCTTAAGTGCATGCTGTCAGAGCCAAATAGAGTAGTGTATAAGTTGGAAAATTCTTTAAGCAAAAAGCTTCCCTCTTTAAAGGCTAGCCACTCAATGTTTTGCATAGCTGATAAGCCTGCTTGGAGTTGGTCTAGATAAAAGGGGATGCCTCCCAGAACCATATAGAGGTGTACAATCTCTCTGTTGGTGAGTCTGATTTTTTTGAACTCTAGGTACTGTCTTGTTTCATATAAATCAAAGGGTTTTAGGTGGATGGTGCGGGTAGCTCTATTGTATAATCCCCCGATGCTGTTAACGATATGTTTAAGTATCCAAGCTGATGCTGATCCGCAGATAACAAGTTTTATTCGTTTGTCCATCGACCAAAAGCGATTCCAGTAGGTATCAAGGGCGTGAAGAATGTTTGATTTTGGTGTTGCCATCCAGGGAAACTCATCAAAGAAAAGAACAACTTTTTTGGTAGGTGCTGTGTTTATAAGTTCGGTTAGCAGTTCAAATGTTTCATTCCAGCTTTTCTTAACGCCCAATGAGGACTTGGGGAAGCCAAACACTCTAGCCATTTCCTTGGTAAAGAGCGCGATCTGATCTTCAAGGCTGCCGTCTTTTCTACCACTTACGTAAAAAAAGGTGGTATCTTCTTTATCCCCATAGGTATTGCGAATAAGATAGGTCTTCCCGACCCTGCGTCTGCCATATACGCAAAGAAATTCTGGCGTTTCTGAGTTAAAAGCAGCCTCTAGTATGCTTTTTTCTTCTTTTCGACCAATTATAGGTTCCATAGCTCCTCCTAATTTTAGCGCTGGTTATAATTTACTATAGGTAGCGCTAAAGGTAGCGCTAAAAGTCAAGGGTTTGAAAGATAGCGCTGGTTATATTTTTTTATAAGTAGCGCGATTATATCTAGGCTCAAAGGGGTGTTTGATGTAGTATTTTTTTTAGCGCTGGCTATAAAAAATTATAAGTAGCGCTAAAAGCCAAGGGTTGAACAGATAGCGCTGGCTATAAATCTTCCATTAGTAGTGGAGGGTGAGGGCGCATTTTTGCTCTATTACCTTATTGGGAGGTGTTATGCGGCGAATATGCACATATTTTTTGCGTAAAAAGCAGCGATAGTCCTTTCTTGAGGCGCTATTGTTGTTTAAGGAGGGAGGTTTTTATTTTTGTGATTTCGTGAGCGAAGCTCAGCTTCTTTTTTTGTCATGGTTTTTCCTTACTAGAAAGGTTTTAGGGGTGGGTTGGCCTTGGCTTACCCTTACGTTAGGCCCTTTCAGGGCGCTATACCTTCTATAGTCAGGCATATTCATATCATTTCATATCGCAAATCAAAGCTTGACTTTCTGTGTCAAGAGGGTACAATTGTAATAATAACTTGAGTATTCGGAAAACTCCCAAGACAATTAACTAAAACTTGAAATTATCGGTTTAGTAGCTATACTGAAGATATCTTGATTCTTAAGATGAGTAGTAAAAAAGCCGATGACATACTGAAATTTGACAGGTGTTTTTAAGAGTTGTATTATTTATGATTCATGAACGCGAAAAAAGCATCGTCTTAAAAATTATATCTTTGAAATATATGAAAATTCCAAAAAGCCTTTGAGAATGAGATCGACGACATGACAAACTTTTGTAATGGAGAGTTTGATCCTGGCTCAGAATAAACGTTGGCGGCGTGCTTAACACATGCAAGTCGAGCGAGAAAGGTCCTTCGGGACTTAGTAAAGCGGCAAACGGGTGCGTAACACGTGGGAATTTACCTTTCAGTGGAGAATACCCTCGAGAAATCGAGGTTAATACTGCATACGTCTCGCAAGAGAGAAAGATGGCCTCTTTGCTGTCGCTGGAAGATAAGCCTGCGGTCTATTAGCTTGTTGGTGGGGTAAAGGCCTACCAAGGCGATGATGGATAGCCGGCCTGAGAGGGTGTACGGCCACACTGGAACTTAGACACGGTCCAGACTCCTACGG
>SDBV01003737.1_pt1 | contig 22225 bp, 19 predicted proteins | sample 2277081 | NCBI WGS metagenome assembly SDBV01 (sample SAMN10402039, study PRJNA504765) | marine sediment metagenome | isolation source: marine sediment core GS10_PC15, 223 cmbsf | place: Arctic Ocean: Southern Knipovich Ridge | collected 2010 | reverse complement strand
TCAGCGCATCAGTAGGCTTCATCTTCGCAATCCGCCGCGCAGGTAAATAGCTCACAATCAGCACTATCACCGACACCAGGATCGTCGTCCCCACAAACAGATTCACCGAGTATACCGATATAATCCGGGTGGCCATGATAAATCCCATCTCGCCCACATCAAGATCGCCCATTCCATATAATTCCATCAGGGGAATGCCGGTGGTGGCGGACCAATATAAGACAGGCCCACCGAGGACAATCGTCATAATCAGGGCCAGGAAAGCGTTAATACCCCCTTCGGTGGTAAACAGGCTAACAACCTTACTTCGCGTCATCCCCAGTGCCATAAGTGTACCGATCTCTTTCTGCCGGCGGAAAATGGTCAGCACCTGGGCGTTGAAAATACCCATGGCCGCCAGTGCCAGGAGTATGGCATAAAATATAGGCATCGATTCGCGGTCGGCTTCCAGGGCTGCCACTATATGGCGATTGAGATATGCCGCATCACGGAGAATCCAGCCGTCAGTTTCCACGAGGGCTTCTAAACCTTGAGCATAAGTCACATAGCTGGCTTCACCGGGCATGCTCAGCATCTCCTGTATGCGATCAATGGGCACCCATATCTGGCCCAGATCAATCTGGAAATTCTCCGTCTCCATGACGGCTACCACGATCCCCTCCTGGGCGTCGTAGGTTCTGTTGGCATCCAGCCACCGGATGATGAACGTATCACCTTCCTTCAAGCTGCTGCTTTTGGCCATCCCTACGCCAATGAGCACCGGAATATCAGCGCCCTCATAGCCAGCGAGAGCACTACTGGGGAAATCAAGTATGGTTTGCCCGGGAATAATCCCTTTCATTACCACTGGGCGAATTCTACCGTTGGGATAGATGGCTCCTTGCGAAACCAGCACCGGTACTGCGCGCCCTTCATCAATGAGTGCCGTTACTGGCGGCGGAGGTGTGCCGTGGGCATCTTCCAGTGCGATGGGGTCCAATGGATCATAATCCGGATGCCAGTACGCACCACCGGCAATCTCCGTATCAATCATCACCTGCAAGGAGTGCTCCTCCATACCCTGATACATCCCGGTCACAAAAACGATCAGGAAAAAAGATATAGCGGTGACAAAGACATTGAGCCAGGTACGCAGACCGGCACCAATCAGGTTTTTATAAGCGAGTTTCAGTGTGAGCATCATATTTCCTCAACGTGCCATTATATGACAGGGCTTGGGACTATTGGAGGTCGATTGTCCGAAAACAGCAACCTCCAACCTTACTCAGTAGAAAGACTTACTTTCTCAGCGAAGCTTTGGAAAACCGTGATTCGGGGATATCAACGTCAAACTCGATGGTGTCGATCACCCACTCGGTGCCCTTGCTGTTGCGCTTCAGTTCATCCTTGTAGATAAACCGCTTCGGATACCAGCGGCCCGCAATTTTCGTCACCCCATCAATGGAAGATGATTTCAGCAACTTGCCGCTCTTGGCGTAAAGCTCCTCCTTCATGGGCAGGAAGTATTCCGCATCCACCCACGACCGACGCTTCGGATAGGACACATCGCTAACCTTGGCGTCCAGATACAAGATCCAGTGCTTGCGGCCGTCAATCATCTCCGAACCCTCGATCTTCGCATCGTACATTTCCAGCAGAGGTCGATCCTCCATCATGTCGGTGTACGACATATCCGAGCCCATCACCGACTGGCGCAGCATGTGCCCCGAGATCTGGATGATGCGGTCGGTCTGTGGTGAGTAGGTCCACAGTTTGTCCTTGGTCTTCAACATCTTGGTGCCGGCTTCCCGCGGGGGCGACAGGTATTCCGTGAAGGCCATATTGGTGCCCATGACCCAACTCCGTGATTCGATGGTCCGGCTTGCACGCCGGCCATGGACAATCATCCTGCTGGTGATCACGCGATTCTCCGCCGACATGTTGTCATCAATCGCCTTGATGAGCTCCTCTGCTGTAGGTTGTTCGGATTGAGCCGACAGCACCGACAAAATCAGTGTAAGTAAGGTAGTGTTACGTAAAATTTTCATCATGTTTCCAATTCCTTGAATAACTGGGCCATCTCCCGTTTATAGATTCCTCGACCGGCCAGCATCGTGCCCAGCACGGTCGCAAACACGCCTGGAATAAAGCCGATGTAGAACTGATCAGGCGTCACCTGGCCTCTCATTATGGCTGTCATGGGGTAATTCATAGTCTCCATCATATCTGAGTAATCGATACCAACCTCCTGCAGCCAATAGGTGAGGGAAATACCGATGACACTACCAGCGATGGTACCGATAACACCAATCATCACCGCCTCAGAGATCATCGAACGATACACATGGCCTTTCGATTCACCCAATGCCAAGCGAATGCCAATTTCTCCATAGCGACGAAGCCCATTCATCAGCCCCAGGTTCCAAAGCACAACTGTTACAATGGCCATAAACACCGTTAGAATGATGAGCACCGCTGAATCCATGAAGTCAACCATTGCACCCATGAGATTCTGATCGCGCAAGGCCAGCATCGTCAGACCGAAAACATCATCACCACTGTGGGTTTCATTGTATTCAGTTCTCCTGGCAACGGCAAACTCATCAGGATACCGCATATTGTGCCAGAAGCCCATTATCTCAGATGCGCTATCCTCCATATCAAGGGCCATCCGGGCGCCCTCGATATCCACGATGGACATCATGTCGTCTTGATTGCCCATGCCAAGGGCAAATAGGCCTACTATTTTGAAGTTGTATGTTGTGAAGGCCCCATGCATGGTTGAACCGATGAACGTTGCTGTCTCGCCTATTTCAACTTCCAGACGTTCGGCGAACTTGGCGCTCAACAAAATTTCCTCTGGCTTCTCGATGAAACGCCCATCAACCAGACGCGCATCCAGATCCCAGATTTCCGCTTGCCGGGAACCCTCGGATAGAAGGTCGATACCAAAGGCCATCATCGGTCCTTGCGTTTTGGTCTCACCATTCTCATCGGGGATATCCAGCAGGCCGCCAAACATGATGCGCGGCGACCAAAACATATCTGGATAGGTTGCATTGAGATCGACAAGAATCTCATCAACACCCACTAGCGCCAGATCGTTAGGCATCTGCTCCGATTCTTCCGCATAGGCTTTGGTCATCACCTTGGTATGCCCTGTCATTAGCACGGCCGTGTTCTTGAGCATATCATCGAATACGCCCGCGATTAAGCCGCGATAAAGCAGCACCAGCCCCACACTGATTGCCACAACTATGACAGAAAACAGGCTTCGTGAGCGGTCGCGCCAAATGCCTTTGAATAAAAATTTGAACATTATGATACCTTTCCTCTCAGAGCCTCAGTGGGCTTCATCTTGGCAATGCGCCTTGATGGTATATAACTGACCACCAGCACAATTATTGAAACCAGGCCAGTAGTACTTACAAATAAGGCAAGGGGATATACCGGGATTAGACGCTGTGCGATAATCAAACCCATCTCACTATAATCCATTGGCAGAGGAATACCAGCCGTGGCTGTCCAATAGAAGAGTGGCCCACCAAGCACACCAGCCATAATCAGGGCAAGAAATGCATTCATGCCGCCCTCAGCGGTGAACAATCCTACAACCCTTGAGCGCGTCATGCCCAAGGCCATAAGTGTCCCAATTTCCTTATGCCTTCTAAAGATAGTAAGCACCTGGGAGTTGAATATCCCCATTGCGGCCAGAGCCAGGAGAATACCGAATAATATGTACGAAGCAGGTTGCTTGGCCTCAATCAGTGCGGTCATATCTTGGGTCAGATAGCCTACATCCCGATGGAGCCAGCCGTCGGTTTCGGTTAAGGCCGCAACATCCTGGTCGTAACTCACATAGGAAGCCTCGCCGGGCATGGCCAGCATTTCCTGAACACGAGCCAGCGGTATCCAAATCTGACCGAAATCGATCTTGATATTTTCCGTCTCAAAAATGTGAACCACGATGCCTTCATCGGCATCATAAGTGCGATTCGCATCCAGCCAGCGGATCGTAAACGTATCACCTACGTTCACGTTAGCCCTTCTAGCCATCCCGCTCCCAATGAGCACAGGAATTGATTCACCTTCATAGTCAAGAAGGCTCGCCGTGGGCATATCGACGATCGTCTGACTTGGCTCTATCCCTTTCATCATCACCGGCATAACCCGGCCATTCGGGTAGATGGAAGCCTGAGCCACCAGCACAGGCATTGCATCACCGGTATTTACCAGATCAATGACTGGCTGTGGTGGTACGCCGTGGGCATCTTCAAGTGTAAATGGATCTGTGGGATCATATATGGGATGCCAGTAGGCGCCGCCGGCAATCTCAGTCTCAATGGTGACTTGCTTGGCGTGCGCATCCATCCCCTGATACAGTCCTGTCAAAAATACGAGCAGGATAAATGATATGGCAGTGACGAACACATTCAGCCATGTCCGTGTACCGGCACCTATCAGGTTTTTGATTGCCAGTTTAAAAGTAAGCATGATACTACCCTTTAAATTCGGGATTCTCCACTATTTCATCTTTTACGATCTTGCCGTCCACCAGATTAAGAATCCGGCGCAGGTACCCCATGACTTTTTCGTCGTGGGTGGCAAATATGAATGAAGTGGATAGTTCTTTGTTGAGGCGCACCAGGATGTTCATCACGTGATGGGAGTTCTCCGCATCCAGATTGGCCGTGGGCTCATCGGCCAGAATCAGTGTTGGTTCCTTTACGATAGCCCGGGCGATAGCAGTCCGCTGACCCTCGCCGCCACTAAGTTGTGCCGGACGGGAACGTATCTTGTCCGAAAGCCCGACCAACTCGATTGCCCGGGTCACGAGTTTTTTACGCTCGTCAGCCGGAACGTTGTTGAGCAGCAGGGGAAACTCCACGTTTTCGTAAACGGTATAGACTGGGAGGAGATTATAGGTCTGGAAGATGAAGCCCATGTTCAGGCGGCGCAGGTCGGCGCGCTCTCTATGGCTGGTGCCGGCCAGGGCGCGGCCCAGGACGGTGACGTCGCCCTCAGTGGGTGAGTCCAATCCGCCGATGATATTGAGCAGTGTTGTTTTGCCCGAGCCGGAGGGTCCCACCAGCCCGGTGAACTCACCGGTGGCGAAGGTCAGGTCGATCCCCTTGAGGGCCAGAAAGTGATTGCCGCCCATGGGGAAGTGTTTAACCAGTTTAGATATTTGAACAATCTGTCCGTTTTCCATTGTTTTTCTCTTTCTTAGTGATTGTACACTATCATGAAGTTTAGGGATGAGCCGAACCCTGCCAGAGTGGTTGGGAGGGGACCATTTTCATAGGCTGAGCGCCTGGGATTCAGGGAAACCATGATATTGAGACTGATATGGTCATAAACTCGGGCCCACCGGAAATAGCTGTAGGTCCGGCTGCTATCCCAATCCTGATATACGATTACCATCAGTTGATTAAACATTCCCATTGACCAGCTGGCCAGTAAAGCAGCCATCTGTCGACCGGCGCCGGGATTATCAACAGTTGCGGGCAGCCACAATTGTTCCATCATTATATACAGGCCATTGCCGATCCCAAAGGTGTAATCGCCGCCCAGCATGTAAAATGCCTGTCGGTCGGGATTGTGCGGAGACTCAACGGGTAATACCAGGAAGCTTTCAGTCCACAAACCTATCAGGCCATCGTAGCGCAGGTCAAGGGCCAATCGCCGGTCATGCCCCCAGAGTAGCGCCACGGGCATTTGTCCCAGACTGTGGAAACCTGCCTGCCATTGGTCGTACCAGGTTAAACCCAGTTCACCCAGCGGCAGGGTTGCTTCCAGCCGGATACCCGGAGAATAGTAATCCCATTGATCGGAGATTACAATCCAGGTCCAAAGGGCCAGGTTGCCACTGGGGAAAAAGCGCAGCCGGAGAGCATTTACCCCGTCGGTCTGGTTGGTGGGGTCCTCGGGATCGATATTGTCGAACCAGGCCAGGGGCCGCAGTATCTGTGCCGGGCCGAAGGCAATCTTCTGCAGGCCGAGACGAACCTCAAGGTGCTCGCTGCTGTAGCGCATCCACAGGCGGTGCAGGTCTTCAAAAATCTCTATATCGCCGTCGGGATTTCCATCGGCTGATGTACCCGATTTATGGGCCCACTCAAAATCGAGCAGGGCGCCGTTCGCAAACTGCTTCATCACGGATAGTGTTGGAATATAGCCCAGCAGTTCGCTGTGCTGCTCGTATCCATCGGCGGGATCATCGCCTGCTACGATGCCTCCCCACAGTTGCCCTTTCAGATGTACTTGCTGACCGAGCATAGCGCTGGACAATAACAAAACGGCCATTGAGATCGATACGCGCTTTAGGATGGTGTTCATCCCAAAATCTTCTCCAGCGCTTCCCGTGAACCCAGTTTTATGGAACCGCGCGGCGCGCCCAGGAAGCGCTCGATGGCATCCTCATACATCTCCAGGATTTTTATGATCAGTGCTTTGTTTTCGGGGTGCTCCTCCAACGTGAGAAAAATTTCGGCAAATTTCTCGCCGAACCCGGTCATTAGCTGGAATAACATCTCGCTGATATCGTCAGGAAAGCTGGTGTTGAACACGCCTTCATCAATACCCTGATGAACAATCCTGGCCATCAAGGGGCTGGCAGCCGCGATAGTATGGGTATTGATCTTTTTACGCATCAGTAAATTGTTATCATTATACATAGCATTCATGAGAGCAATAATGATCTCTCTGTTGGCCGCCTTCCAGCTGGCGGAACTCTCGAACATGAGGTTTAGCTTGGCGATGGCATCCAGCTGGGGTTTGTCCAGCATTTTTTCGATATGCACTACAATCTGATCAGTAACGCGCTCCGCCAGACTGTCCAGCAGGTCTTCCTTGGAATCGAAGTAGTGATAGAAAGTCCCTTTTGAGACCCCCACTTTTTCGATGATGCTGTTCACCGGTGTCTGCTCGTATCCCCGGGAGTAGAACAGTTCCTGTGCCGCGTCGAGGAATTCGTTTTTCCGTTCGTCGTATTCTTTGAGTACCCGCGCCAAAGTCAATCTCCTTCTGTTTCGCTGACCACCGGTCTAGACCGACTCCCGGTCTAGACTGACGGTCGGTCTAATATTACCACCACCAATCAACCTATGCAAGGTTTTTTTTGCAGCTTTATAAGCAAGAGGGGATGAGATATGAGGTGGCTAGTTCGGTTCAGAAATCTTACTGGTGGGGCAATGCAGCCGGGCGATATAGACCCCGCTGGGCAGCAGGCGGCCCGATCTATCCCGGCCGTCCCACACTACCGAGTAGTACACCGCCGGCGCTACATCACCGGGGGCATTATCCGCCTGAATCCCGGGGGTGCCACTAGTTGTTGCCCGGCGGGTTGAAAAGCGGTAATGTAAGCGACAAAATTGTCATAATTGGTAAAATTATGCTGAAACTGACCCAAAAAAATTGAATACGCCCTTCCGGCCCTGGGGCGCCTGAACCAGGCCGGCCGGGGTGCCGCCATAGACGTGTGGGAGGATCATTTCACGATATATCGGAGTAAAAAGGCATGGCGCAAAAACTGATGACCAGTGAGGAAAGCTACAGCCTGACCCAACGGGTTGCCCGGATTGGCAGTTGGGATTGGGACATTTTGGCCGATAAGCTGCAGTGGTCGGAGATGATCGAGCCTCTATTCGGCTTCGAGCGGGGCAAATTCGGGGGCACCTACCAGGACTTTCTGGAGTGTGTGCACCCGGAAGACCGAGCCCTGGTGGAGGAATCGGTGCGGGCAGCAGTGGAAGACAATGTGGAATACGCCCTCGAGCATCGCATTGTCTGGCCAAACGGCACTATCAGATGGATATCGGAAAAGGGAGAAGTTTTTCGTACGCCTGATGGCCAACCGGTACGGATGCTGGGTGTCGTTCAGGACATCACCGATCAGGTGCAGGCCACCGCACAAATCAAGAAACTCTCCCAGGCGGTGGAGCAAAGCCCGAGTACCGTGGTGATAACCGATGTGGAGGCTAATATTGAATATGTCAACCCGATATTTACGGCCTTGACCGGTTATTCCCTGGCGGAGGTGCAGGGGGAAAATCCCCGCCTGTTAAAATCAGGGATTCAGCCAGCCGAGTTTTATAGCGAGATGTATCGAACCATATTGGCCGGTGGTACCTGGCGCGGTGAATTTGCCAATCGTAAGAAGGACGGCCAAATCTATTGGGAAAGGGCTTCCATATCCGCCGTCAAGGATAATCTGGGCGAGATCCGTTCCCTGATAAAAGTGGCAGAGGACATCACCAGGGAAAAACAGCTGGAGGAGGAGGTTGAGCGGCTGTGACGGGAATACGAAGCCTTCATGCGGCACGAGCTGAAGAACCTCCTTTTTCCCATTCGCCTCAATTCGGAGGTCTTGCTGCGTAGGGAGGGCTTGTGCGGGGATCCGGAGCAATTGCGTGCAGCGTTGCAAAATATCATCAGCCAGGTCGAAAAGACCACCAGCCTGATTGACAAACTGAAGCGGCTGCAGGACTTTGAGCAGGGGCAATATGCACTGCATAAGCAGGTTCATGACCTGCAGGAAATAATATCCCCGGCCATTAGAGATCTGCAAAGCATGTTCAAGGTCCAGGGAGTCGTTTTTGAGCTGCATAATGACGGTAACGATTATGCCCTGTTGATGGACGCCGATCTGCTGCACAACGTGTTTGTAAACTTGCTCAAGAACGCCGGCGAGCATGTGCAGGATATGGAGGACGAGCGGCAGAAAACCGTGCGGATTGACATCGCATTGGAGAAGTCCAATCTGGTTGTGAAAATAAATAATAAGGGCCGGCCGGTCCCGGAGCCCCAATTGAGGACCTTTTTTGAAAAATTCAATTCCGCCCCAGCCAAAAGGGGCCGAGGCACCGGATTGGGCACGACCTACGCGTACCTGGTCACTAAAGCCCACGATGGCCAGATCAGTGTCACTTCCGATGAGGAGCAGGGCACTACAGTGACGTTGGTATTTCCCCACTCGCCCCAGGCCTGATAGTACGCCGCCGGCTGGTGCTCGTCAACCGGATGACCACCTGGCGGCCCGGGATCAGCAGCCGACTGTGCCAACCTCCCCGGAAATTCACCCGGCGTTCACAGCGGCTTCATTAACACTCTGTAGTTTTCCAGCTACTGGAATCACTTTCGGTGAGGCTGTACTTTGGCCGAGCGCCGGAGATAAATTCATCGCCGACAATGTAATCGGGCTGATCCGAATACAGTCCCTGAAGCAACTAACGCTGTAAATATTCAGGTGCGTCCATGCTGAACCTTTCCCTAGCCCATTATCTGCCGATAATCACAACCCTGATCAGTGCCGCCTTTGCCGTTACGATATTCAAGCGCTACCGTTTGCGAGGCTACAGCGGCAATCACCTGCTGTGGTGGACTATCGGAGTGCTGACCTATGGCCTGGGCACCTTTTCCGAGAGTTACATCACGCTGTTCGGTCTGAATGCCTTCATCCTGAAGTTCTGGTACATCGTGGGCGCCCTGATGGGCGGCGCTCCCCTGGCCCAGGGCACGATCTGGCTGCTGCTGAAACCTCGCACCGCCCGATGGCTGACCATCGCCCTGGGTATCGTGGTGGCGGCCTCCGCTGTCCCGGTAATGCTCAGCCCCGTCAACCTGGAAGTATTGTCCCCCCACCTGCCCAGTGGCCGGGCGTTGGAATGGCAGTGGGTGCGGGCCTTCTCGCCGTTCATCAACACTTATGCCGTTATTTTCCTGATAGGAGGGGCTTTTCTCTCGGCGGTCCGGTTCCGGCGGATGGCCCGGGCGGGCGGCACGACGGCCAGCCTGGCCCGGGATCGCTTTATCGGCAACGTCCTGATCGCCACCGGGGCCATCATGCCCGCCATCGGCGGCGCCTTCACCCGGTTCGGTTACACCCGGGCCCTCTATGTGGGTGAATTGCTCGGTCTGATCATCATCTGGCTGGGTTACTGGTTCAACATTCGCAAGCGCCCGGTGGGTCAACGCCGTCCCGAGGAAGCCTGATCCCGGGGGCAGGCATGCCGGCTGCCGTGAAATCCTCCCGTGAGAATCTTCCCAGGGTGGACCTGTATACCGATGGGGCTTGCTCGGGTAATCCCGGGCCGGGCGGTTGGGGGACTATCCTGCGTTTCGAGGGCCGGGAAAAGGAGCTGGCCGGCGGCGAGGAGGACACCACCAACAACCGTATGGAACTCACCGCCGTTATCCGGGGGCTGGAGGCCCTCAATAAGCCCTGCCGGGTGACGGTGCACACCGACTCCCGCTATATCGTGGACGCCTTTGAAAAAGGTTGGCTGGAAAACTGGATCGCCCGCGGTTGGCGGCGGGCCGCCAAGGGCCGGGGTAAACCGGTGCTCAACGTGGACCTGTGGCAGCGCCTGTTGGAGTTACTGGAAGCGCACCAGGCAGAGTTTAAATGGGTGCGGGGGCACACCGGCCACCCGGAGAACGAGCGGGCCGACCGGCTGGCCGTTGGCGCGATCCCGGAGCAGGTTCGGCCTGACGGAGTTGCCTAGCGACTACAGTGCGGTGTAGGTCAGGTTAACCGAGACCCGCAGCTGGTCCTTCTCCATCCGGATTTCACGACCGCTGACCGTTACGCCAATATTTACAGGCGCATCGCCGCCTATATCCACCTGCACCGCCTTCTGCACAGGTTCCGGGCCGTTGAACTCGAACTTGGGCTTGTAATACTTGCCGATGTCCAGGGTGGCGATCTTAATCTTTGTCCCAAACACCTTGACGTAGACCGGGAACTTGGCCTCCACCACCTGCATCTTTATTTTGTTGGTCCGGTCGTCGTAATCCACCTTCAGGCGGCCCTTCACCTTGTCGGTGAGGGTGATGATCTTGGTCTTGACCTTGATGTCGGCCTTAAATCCGGCGGTGCCCGGTTCGAAATCGATGGTGGGGTTGGTCACGGTCCAGTTATACTTGATTTTCTGGGCACCCTTGCCCTGGCCTTTAACCGGTCCCATGGCCGCCAGGAAGTCGTTAATGGTCTTTTCAGTGATGACCACCGAGACCGACTGGGCCGAGGCGCTGCTGAACACTGCACCGGTCAGGGCGATCAGCAGAATAGTAAGCATTCTACGCATTTTTTCTTCCTTTTTTTGGTCGCTTTGTGTCGGCAGCAGAGCCGGCGAAAAGGTGTAATCGTCAGTCCTTGTCGGTTTTGCGTGAAAAACGTACGCTGGCCCGGTAGAGGAGGTCCTGCTCGGTCGAGGTTAGGCTGTCATAGCCCCGAGTATTGATCTTGTCCAGTATCTCATCCACTTGACGCCGAAGAAGATCATCCTCCCGGTTTTCCTGCGCTTCACGGGCGATGCGGCGGGCTTTTTTCAAGTCATTGATCCGAGCAAGGAGTTGTGGCGCCGCAGTCCGCTGTTTGGCGCGCAGGTAGACCCACCCGATGACCATTCCCGAGAGGTGGGTCAGGTGACTCACCGTGGAGGCGCCGGCCTGGATGGAAGCCCAAAACGCCACAGCCGCCAGGAAACCTACAAAATATTTTACCTTGATGGGAAACATGAAATACAGGTACACCAGGCGGTCAGGGTAAGCCAGGCCGTAGGCCAGCAGCACCCCGTAGATGGCCCCACTGGCGCCCACCACCGGTATCGGTGAGTTCACGCTTAGCAGCACCGTCACCAGTCCCGCGCCTACGCCGGTGACCAGGTAGTAGCGCAGGAAGGAAACGCCACCCCAACTGTTTTCCAGCTCCGAACCGAACATCCACAACACGAACATGTTCATTCCGACGTGCCAGAACCCGGCGTGGAGGAACAAGTAGGTCAGCGGTTGCCACAGCATGAAATCATAGACCACATACCGGGGGACCAACCCCAACAGGGGGAAGATCAATCGTTCGGTGCCGGTCAGGCTCAGTATGATCCAGATAGCCAGGTTAAGGATCAGCAGGGTGCGGATAACCGTAGACTGGGGTTTCCGCCAGCCGAACAGGTCCCGGCCGGCGGGGCTAAGGTACTGGTAGCGCATCGGCTTGCCGGGGAATGTGAGCCGCGACGAACTCCCCGATTGTCCGCCAGACAGCCTCCTTCTCGGTACTGTCGGGTAGCACATGGGAGGACTGCTGGAATTCGACCAGCGCCTTGTCAGTAGAGGCGATGGTCTCATGCACCAGCCGGGCGTTATTGAAAGGGGCGGTGATGTCGGCGTGGGAGTGCATTATCAGTGCCGGAGCCTTTACGCTACCCAGCTCCGCCAGTACGCGGCGGTTCAGCCGCACCATCTGCCACAGCGCCTTGGCCGGGTAGCCGGGATAGCCATAGTAAGGGTGCTGGTCCGGGTTGCGGTCCGCGTAAACCCGGGCTTTGGGGATTACCAGTTTGAAACGCGAGGTAAGCGGCAATAGTCTCATCTTCCATGAATGGGGCAATAGGGCCGGAGACATGGCCACCACGCCAGCCACCGGGAAAAGCGCGGCCAGGTGCAGGGCCAGTCCGGCGCCCATGCTCAGGCCGATCACGAACGCGGCCTCACAATCCAGCATGAAATCGGTGAAGTGGAATTCGACCTCCTCCAGCCAGTCTTCAGCCCGGACCAGGTTGCATTCCTCCATGGTTGTTCCATGACCGGGCAGCAACCGGGCGGACACCCGGTAACCCTGATCCGCCAGGAATTGCGCCAGGCCCCGTAATTCGTAAGTGGAGCCGCTGAAGCCGTGAATCAGGTAACAACCCAACGGGCCGGAGCCCAGCTCCAGGTCCTCAGTGGCAAAACGGTGGTTCTCAGTGCTGTTCATTTACGTACCTGCCGCCAGAATTTCAGGGAGCGTAATTTGTCCATACCATCCACGTGGATAAAGAGATATTTCAGCAGGAATTCGTCCGCTTCCTGCAAAGCGCCGGGAGCGGGATGCAAGCCGGCCAGCTTGGTAATGTGGGTGGCAGCCAAGTCTCGCAAATAGCTGAGTGTTACTCGGCCCAAGGGCCGCGATCCCGAGGGGCGGCAGCGGGCGCAGAGCAGGTCCCCGTCCACAGGATCCAAAACCGCTTCCTGTATCTGGCGGCCACAATGGGGGCACTCATCCAGGTGGGGAGCAAAGCCGAGTTGCCGGGCCAGGTGCAGCTGGTAAAAGTGCACCACGGTGGAAAGGTCCCCGCCGGTTGTATCGAGCTGCTCCAGGGAGGCGGTGATCAACCGGAAGAGCAAGGGCTGGGGATCGGCGACCTGGACCGCCCGGTCGAGCATCTCCACCAGCAGCAAGGCGGCGGCGCTACGGCCCAGGTCGGTGGCCAGGGCGGCATACCTCCCTGCCAATTCCGCTCCCACCAACGTCTGGATGTCCCGGCCGTCCTTATGGCGATACTCCACAGCCAGGCGATTGGGAACAGACAGCACCCCCTGCAGAGCATGCTTCGGCCGGCGGGCGCCGCGAGCCATGACTGTTACCTTGCCGTATATTTCAGTGAACAGGCGGACGATCAGCGAGGTATCGGAATATTCGATGGCCCGCAACACCATCGCCTCGCTAGCGTGGGGCACCGACACTTCAAGTCGACCGGTTCATCCGCCGCCCGGGCCCGGTATCATTCGCCGGCGTCTGTGTGGGGCATGGATTTCCAGGCCGGCCGGTTATTCCAGACCACCTCACCGCCCACGATAGTCATTAGCACGGCGGTCTGAAGGATTTCCCGTGGCTCCCCTGCCAGGGGATTGCGGGAGAGGATAGTCAGGTCGGCGTCGTAGCCCGGTGCGATCTTGCCCCGCCGGCCATCCTCGAAGGCAGCGTATGCGGCCCAGGTGGTCAACAATTTGGCCGCCTCCAGCCCCCCCAACCGCTGGCCGGCCTGCCAGCCGCCATCCGGCCAGCCGGTGGTATCCTGGCGGGTACGGGCGGCATAGATCTGGAGCAAGGGGTCTTCCTTTTCCACCGGGCAGTCAGACCCGCCGCAGATACGGACTCCCGCCTCCAGGAAACGCCGCCAGGCATAAGCCCCCCTGATGCGCTGGGGGCCAACCCGGTCCCGGGCCCAATACATATCGCTGGTAGCATGCGTGGGCTGCATGGCCGCAATGACGCCCAGCCGGGCGAAGCGGGGAATATCGGATAGAGAAACCACCTGGGCATGCTCGATCCGAGGCCGCAGGTCGTATCCGGGCCATTGCCGCAGGACGGCCTCGTAGACGTCCAACGTGATGCGGTTGGCCCGGTCTCCGATGGCATGCACCGCAGGTTGGAAGCCGGCCTTGAGGGTGGCCTCGATCAGTCTCTCGAGTTCATTGGGCGCAGTGATCACCAGACCGCGATTGCCGGGATCATCGCTGTAGTCCGCCAACAGGGCCGCCCCCCGGCTGCCCAGGGCGCCATCGGCGTAGAATTTTACGGTCCGCACAGTCATCCGGTCGCCGTAGTCGAAGGTCGGTCCGGCCAGGAAATGCCGCTCCAGCAGCTGATCATCGCTGCCGTCCAGCATACCGTAGTAGCGCATACTGAAGTGGCCCTCATCCACCAGCTCGGCGATGACCTCCAGGGTACGGTCGTCCACGCCGGCGTCGTGCACCTCGGTCAGTCCAACCTGGTTGCAGCGCTTGATGGCTGCCAGCAGCCAGCGCCGGATATCTTCCCGAGATGGCTCGGCCAGAATCCGGCTGACCAGTTCCATCGCGTTGTCCAACATGATGCCGGTGGGATGGCCAGCGGCGTCCCGGAAAATGACGCCACCGTCGGGGGTGACGGTTTCATCGTTTATCCCCGCCAGCAGCAGGACCTTGGTATTAACCCACAGCGCATGGCCGTCCACCCGCCGCAAGTAAACCGGGTTGTCGGGCGCCACCTTGTCCAACATACCGCGGGTGGGAAATCGTTTCACCGGCCAGTCGTTCTGGTCCCAGCCCCGCCCGGTGATCCAGGCGCCCGGCGGCAGTTCCCGCGTCTTGGCGGCCACCATCCGGGCTACCTCTTCGATTGAGCCGGTGCCGGCCAATTGCAGTTCATTGAGCGAACGCCCGAAGCCCAGCAGATGGAAGTGGCTGTCGGTCAGCCCCGGCAGCACTACCGCCCCTTTCAGATCGATACGCTTAGTGCCCAGGCCCGCCAATGCCCGGACCTCTTCCACACGACCAACAGTCAGGATGCGGCCGTCAACGATAGCCAGGGCCTGCGCGGGTGGTAAATACGGGTCCAGGGTGAGAATCGTGCCGCCGGTCAGGATCATATCAACGGTGGAGCGGGGCACGCAGGACAGGATCAATATGAGTCCCGGCGCCAGCAGTCGGGCGACCAGGCTTTTCAATTGTGAAACGGTCATACAAAAACTCCAAAATTGGCTCAAGTCAAAATGCAAGCTACTCGATTCCAGCGTTCCGGGCAATGCCTGAGGGAGCCGGGTTTCTTCTGATGACGGGAATTTAATCCCTCACCGGTCCCGTTACGCTCGGGAACAGGCGAGGCAGCACCTGGGTGGCGGGCGCACGGTAAGCCTGGTCGTAGAGGGAGGAAATCTCGTTGGCCTCGGGGTTGATCTCCAGGCTATAAGCCCCATTCTGGCGGGCTACCTGTGGGAATCCGGCTGCCGGCCAGACTGTCCCTGAGGTGCCTACCGACACGAATAAGTCGCACCCGGCCAGCGATTCCATGGCCGCAGTGATCACATTTTGGTCCATGCTGTCGCCGAACCAGACGATATCGGGCCGTAGCCAGGCGCCGCATTCGCAGCGGTCCGGGTAGTCGCTGCCGGGCTCTATCTCGAGCCGTCGTCCATCACTGGGGCAGCGCAGCCGCCAGAGGGAACCGTGGAGCTCGATGACCCGGCCTGAACCGGCCCGGTTATGCAGCCCGTCGATGTTCTGGGTCACCACACTCACCTGCGGGTGCTGCTGCTCCAGGGCGGCGATTACCTGGTGGCCAACGTTGGGCTTACAGGCAGCTACCCCCAGGCGACGCTCACGATGGAAAGTGAGCACTTTCTCGGGGTCGCGCCTAAAGGCCTTCTCACAGGCCACCTCCTCCCAACGGTACTTGGTCCAGATGCCGCCTTTTCCCCGGTAAGTGGGGATACCGCTTTCGGCCGACATGCCGGCGCCGGTGAAGAACATGATACTCTGATAATCGGCAGGCTGTAGCGGAACGATATCCATGCTGGTTAGTTGCTGGCGGTCAAATGCTCAGGAACAAAAGATTCACCCCCGCAATTGACCGGGAAGTGGCGAATTTCCCAAGAGTTAGGGGGAAGTCAGCGCTTATCGATGGGCTTCAAGGCCCGCTTGGTCTCACCGGTATAGATCTGCCGCGGCCGATAAATCCGGCCGTGAGGGTCCTCGCTCATCTCTTTCCACTGGGCGATCCAGCCGGGCAGGCGGCCCAGAGCAAACATGACTGTGAACATGTTCGTGGGCAGGCCCATGGCCCGGTATATTATACCGCTGTAGAAGTCAACGTTGGGGTATAGTTTCCGTTCGACAAAGTAATCGTCTTCCAGGGCCACCTGCTCCAGGTTTTTGGCGATGTCCAGCAAGGGATCCACGACCCCCAGCTGTTCCAGCACTTTATCGGAGATTTCCTTGAGGATCCGGGCCCGGGGGTCGAAGTTTTTATAGACCCGGTGCCCGAAGCCCATCAGCCGGAAGTCGGAGGATTTGTCCTTGGCCAGATTGACGTACTTCTTATAATCCTCTTTGTCATCGTAGATCATTTGCAGCATCTGGATGACCTTCTGGTTGGCCCCGCCGTGCAGCGGTCCCCACAGGGCGTTAACTCCCCCGGCCATGGAGGCAAAGAGGTTGGCCTGGCTGCTGCCTACCATTCGCACGGTGGAGGTACTGCAGTTCTGCTCGTGATCGGCGTGCAGTATCAGCAGCAGGTTCAGGGCTTCCTCCAGCACCGGCGGCACCTCGTACGGCTCGGCCGGCACCGCAAACATCATGTGGATAAAATCTCCGGGATAGCTCAGGTCGTTCCGGGGGTAGATGTAAGGCTGCCCCATCGACTTCTTGTAGGAAAAGGCTGCGATGGTCTTGGCTTTGGCCAACAGGCGGATGATATTCAGATCAACATCTTCACCGTTGCCGGTATCGGGGTAATAGGCCGACATGGAGGAGATCATGGAGGAGAGCACTGCCATGGGATGCACTGTCGGCGGGTAACCCTCGAATAACTTCTTCATATCCTCGTGGATCATACTGTGGTGGATCAGCTGGTCCCGGAACTGGGTCACTTCCTTTTCACTGGGCAGGTGGCCGTATACCAGCAGGTAACACACTTCGACGAACCGGGCGCCCCGGGCCAACTCCTCTATCGGATAGCCGCGGTATTGCAGAATGCCCTTTTCACCATCGATGAAAGTGATGCTGCTGATGCACGAGCCGGTGTTGCCATAGCCGGGGTCCAGGGTGATGGCGCCGGATTGGGCCCGTAGCTTGGTGATGTCGATGCCGACCTCACCCTCCGAACCGACGACCACCGGCAGTTCGTATTCTTTACCCTGCAATATAAGTTTGGCGGTATCCATGGTAAACCTCCCACACGCTAGCAGTTACATGAGTAGTTGCAAATAGCTGGTTCAAGAAGCGGCCTCAAAAGCGCTAAAATCAGCAGGTTAAATTACGACAACCGGGTCGGAAATTGCCACGCTTTCCTGAGCTTTCGGCGGTGAAAAATACGATTTCAGCTATCCCGGGATTCCTGTTCCTTTAACGCCTGTCTGGCAAAGGGGGACAGTTTTTTTAAGGAAAGCTCGCCGCTCCGGTAACGGGCCAGTTCGTCATCGAGTTCTTTTAAGAAACCGGCGTGCCGGTGGCGCCATTGCCGACCAGTCATGCGTCCCGAAAAGAACATGACGTTGCTTAAGGGATACTCGTCCGGGTGGAAGACGGTGAAGAAGATATGCCAGACGAAGATAGCCAGGGTAGCCAACCAGGCCTCCCAATAGTGTACTGCCTCGGATACCTTGATCAGCCAAATCGGTGTGGCCTCGCCCAGAGAGGTGGGGAACCACAGGACCAGGCCGGTAATAATCATCACCATCGTGCCCCACACCAGCGCCCAGTACTCTATCTTTTCGGTGTAGTCAAACAGGGGGAACTTGACCTTCGGTTCCCGGCCGGTGATCTGAGCTTTCATGTAACCGGCGAAATCATGGATATCACTGCTCTGGGGCAGCATCTGCCGCAGATGGTGCCGGCCCCACCGGCTGATGATTGCATAGCCCAGGTGCCACAGTGAAACGATGATCATCACCACCGCGGCGGTCCGGTGGATCAGGCTCCGGGCGGTTTCGGTAAGTCCTGCCCCGGCCAGCATTTTGACCCAACCGGCCTCGTGAAACTTCAGGGCGAAACCAGTGATCACCAGCGTAAAGAATGATACCAGTATAATACTGTGTTGCCATACTTCTACCCGCGAGAACCGTCGCAGGGTATCGCCGTTCCCGGTGGTCTCGGCCCGCCGTCGCCGCCGGATATGGCCGATAACTATCAGGATGTTGTGGAGGAGCATGAAACCGATGGTCACTCCAATGAGGCTCAGGTAAATGTACTTGACGATATCCTCGATGGGGGTTTCCCGGATCAGCAGGGAGGTGTGGGTGTAGGCCTGAGCGAATTGGGCGGTGGCGCCTTCGTGGCAGCGGCCGCAGGTCTCCGGCAGGTTGGTCGGATGAATCGAGGAGGCTTCATGTTCGGACCCCAGAATGGCGTGCACGCCGTGGCAATCGTAGCAGGTGGAGGCATCCTCGTCTCCCTGGAGTACCGCCAGGCCGTGGTAGCTGTCCCGGTATGTGGCGACCACATCCTCCGGCAGGTCGTACTTGCGGGCCAACTCCTGGTCGGAATGGCACTTCAGGCAGGTGCGGTCGGCCGACTCCTTCTTTTTCAACTCATCGTAGTGCCCGGTAGGATCCAAGATGGCGTGCTCGCCGTGGCAGGAGATACAGGCCGGCGCGTCCCGGACCCCGCGCTGCAAGGCTAGCCAGTGATCGCTGCGGCGAAACTCGTCATACTCGGCGGTATGGCATTGTCCGCAAGTTTCGGCCACGTTCCAGTAATTAATGGTGGAGCGGGAGTGTTTCAGGTTCTGGATGTCGTGGGTGCCGTGGCAGTCGTTGCAGGTGGCGGACTTGTAGCCCGAGGACTCCAGTACCCGGAAATGGACGCTCAAGCGGTAGCGGGTGATGGGATCGCGGATGGCGATATCGTGTCGTTCCACCAGTTCGGGATTGGAGTGGCAGCGGCCACAGGTAGTCACCAGGTTGGCGGGATGCACGAGGGAGCCGCGGTCGTCGTCGGGCAGGATGTCGTGACTGCCGTGGCAATCAACACAGGTGGCTTCATCGGGGTGGGTGGAACTGAGCTTTAGCCCATGCACACTCTGCGAGTGCTGGTCCCATTCGTCCTCATGGCAGCCACCGCAGGCGTCGGCCAGGGACATGATAGGTATGAGTCCTTCTTCCGAGTGTTCCTCCAGGTCCATGTCCAGGTGGCACGATTGGCAATCGAGGTCCTCGTGGACCGAGGCCTCCGTAGAGACCTCGTGACAGTCGAGGCAGGCGTCTTCCTGAGCCCAGAGGGGTAGAACCAGTATAACAATAAAGAGCAGTTTTTTCATCAATCAACCTCGGAAGAAAGTTCCAATCAGGATAAATATTAGTAGGAGGAAGCCGATTGACAGGAGCAGGTAGGCGAAGACCAGGAGGAAGTACTTGGTCCAGCGGGGCAGTGGCCTGACTTTCAGTTTGTCAAGACTATCGTCGGCGATCAGCCGCTCCTTCTCCAGTGGGCGTTCTTCATCGAACCGTTCTTCGGTGACGTAGCCGGTGAAGATGACCTCATCCATGGGGAAGGTTCCGGGGCGCAGGTGAGTATTGAAGAAGTGGACGGTGAAGATGAACGCCGTTGCAAGTAAAGCCTCCTCGGAATGGATGATATGGGCGGCGTTGATGGCCCACCCGGGGAGAAGCCTGGTAAAGAACTCGGGAAACCAGAGCGTGGCCCCACTGAAACCGATAATAACCATTCCCCAGAATACGGCGTAGTAGTCGAACTTTTCCCAATAAGTCCAGCGGTCAAACTTGGGTGGATTTTTCCGTGCGCCTATGAAATAGCTGAGGTGTTGGAAGAAATCCTTGAAATCTTTCGGACGGATCACCAACGATTTGGGACCATAAAAGATGCCCTTCTCTTTCCGCACCAACCAGCGGTAGAGTATGACGGTGACGTGAATGACAAAAACGCCAAACAGAACCGTAGCGGCAGTCCGGTGGAGAAGCGCCGCAGCTCGCAGGCTGAGGATATGGTTTACGAACCAGGTGGCCAGGGCGGTATGACTGTATTTCAACGGCAGCCCGGTTGTGGCCAGGGTAAGGAAGGAGAAGATCAATCCCAGGTGGAGTAGCCGTGGGAACAGGCCGAAACGCTTGATGCGATGTGCGGTTTTCATCACCCAAGGTTTTTTCCCTTCCATGATCCGCTTGATCAGCAGGCGGAGGAGCCATAGCAGGGTATGGCCACCGAATATGACCAGGACCCCTCCCAGCAACCAGCGCATGAAGGTGTCGATCCACATCAGGATGGGATTTTCCTTGTGCTCCATGGGACTGTAGTGCTGGAGGTAGGACACGAAGTTGATATTCACGTCTTCGTGGCACTGGCCACAGGTGCTGACGATATTCTGCTGGCTGATGGTGGAGCGGGGATCAGAGGACGGCAGCACGCTGTGGTTGTCATGGCAGTTGGCGCAAGTGGCGAAATCGGTACCCTGATACCCCAGCTGATAAACCTGGCCGTGATAGGTTTCCTGATAGCCCTCCACCACCTCCGGGTTGAGCTGAAACTTGAGAATGATCTCCCGGTTGCTGTGGCAGGAGCTGCACAATTCGACGATACCCTGACCCGCCAGGGCTTCCTCGGTTTTGGGAATGAACCGCTCACCGTGGCAGGTGGTGCAGGTGGGGGCTTCGGGGTGTCCCTTGGCGGAGCTGGTACCGTGCACCGACATTTCCCAGGCGGCCTGTTGCTCGGGATGGCAATCGGAGCAGGCCCGCTTGATACCGCTGAAGGCCGGGTGCTCGGGGGCCCGAAAATGGTACTGGTGGCACTGGCCGCAATCGACCGGTTCCCCGGCCCGGGCCGCGGCGATCTTTTCGCTATGGATGGCCATGTGGGCTTCGGCGGCGCTGGCGATCAAGTCTTCCTGGTGGCAATTCAGGCAGACATTGGCAACACCGGTTTCAAAGATAGATGAATGAGCGGCGGACATGTCGGTGGAATGGCCGGTGTGGCAGGCCACACAGGTCTCCAACCGGGGATCGTCGCCCCGCTCCGGCCGGTGAATTGAAATCTCGTAGCCGACGTGGCAGCGGGTACAGGTGAGATCCAGGCGGGCCACCGAGACCAAGCTGCCCGGGTCCCGGGGCGAGAGCACCCGGTGCTTGGCGTGACAGTCCGAGCAGGTGGGGGCTTTCAGATTACCGGCCTCGATCTCCGCGTAGTGGCGCGACTCGGTGTAGTTGGCCACCTCCTGTTCATGGCAGGCCTGGCATGATTCCACCAACCGCGTTTTCCACTCCTGGGGAGTATACCGGGCTTGCTCCATCTTGAAGTGGGGATCATGGCAGGAGACGCAGCTGACTTTCTCGCCGTCCGACTCAGTGTTCCAATGCCGGGAGGCGAGCAAGTCGCTTAATATATCTTGATGGCAGACACCGCACACTTCACGCGGATGACCCTTCCAGGAAACTTTATGCCGGCCGTGGCAGTCGGGGCAACCGGGGATGGAGGTGTAGCCCTTAGCCCGCAAGGGACCGAAGAACCCCTCCACGAAGGTGGCTTGTTCCTCCTCGTGGCACAGGCCGCAATCGGGCAGGGCCAACCGGGGTGCATGGGGCCAGTCGTCCACACCCTCCAGGTCGGAATGGCAATCGATACAGGCGAAGTCTTCGTGCGGGGTGTCGATCAGGTGCTCACTGACGACATGGAAGGAAATCTCCATGCCATAGCGCAGCCCGGTCAGGTCGGGATCGTCGTGGCAGGCCTCGCAGGTTTCGTTGTCCTGCCCTAGTGCTACAACCGGTGACAATCCGGCCAGCAGCAGGATAAGAACAATCGCTTTCCAGGTGATGATATACTTATAGGTTAATTTGCCCACATTCCAGGCCTTTTTATATCGATGGGGGAATATTATCTGCTGAATATACCCTGGGTGACTCTACATCAGAAACTATTGCAACTGTCAACCGGTAAACTGCTTAAACAGCGGTATCGGGCGGTTGCACCCTGGTCAAGTTCAATTCTTGTCCCC
>SDBV01003736.1_pt1 | contig 22226 bp, 17 predicted proteins | sample 2277081 | NCBI WGS metagenome assembly SDBV01 (sample SAMN10402039, study PRJNA504765) | marine sediment metagenome | isolation source: marine sediment core GS10_PC15, 223 cmbsf | place: Arctic Ocean: Southern Knipovich Ridge | collected 2010 | reverse complement strand
GCCGCAATGACCAGCTCGACAGCACCGCTTCCCCCGAGAAGATGCCCAAGGGAACTTTTCGTCGAACTGACCGCCAGCTTGTAGGCGTGCTCACCGAAAACGTTTCTGATCGCCATACTTTCGGCGATGTCGTTCAACTGCGTGCTTGTGCCGTGGGCATTGATGTAATCGACCTGTTCTGCATGGATTTCCGCATCCGCAAGCGCGATGCGAATCGCATCCGCCGCGCCGCGCCCGTCCGGCAGGGGAGCGGTAATGTGATGACCGTCGCCGGTGGCGCCATAGCCTAACAACTCGGCGTAAATCCGGGCGTTTCTTCTTCTGGCGTGCTCGTATTCTTCCAGCACGACGACACCGGCGCCTTCGGACAATACAAAACCGTTGCGGTCCTTGTCAAAGGGCCTTGACGCGGTCTGCGGTGCATCGTTTCGTGTGCTCAGCGACTTGAGCGAACAGAACGACGCCAATCCCACAGGCGTAAGCGCCGCCTCCGAACCGCCCGTTATCATCACATCGCTTCTGTCTGTAATGATATTGTAAAACGCCTCGCCGATGGCGTGGCTTGCCGACGCGCAGGCCGTTACGATACACATGTTCGGACCCTTCAGGCCGTAATGCATCGAGATGATGCCGCTGGCGGCGTTGCCCATCAGTTTCGGCACACAAAACGCCGACACCCTTCGCGGCCCCTTCTTCAGCAGCCGGACGTGCTGGTCTTCGATTTCGCTGATCCCGCCGATGCCCGTGCCGACAATGACACCCATGCGGCTTCTGTTCTCCAGCCCGAAATCGAGTCCGCTGTCGTCGACGGCCTGTATCCCCGAGGCCAGCGCAAACTGCGCAAAACGATCCAATCGTCTTCCTTCGCGCACGCTGATATAGTTCTTTATGTGGAAGTTCTTGATCTCCCCGCCGAACTTGACAGGGTAATCACTCACATCGAAGGATTCAATCCCTGAAATACCGCTGGCGCCGGCGCACACCGCCCCGAACATCTCATCGGCGGATTCTCCCAGCGCGGTGACACAGCCCAGCCCCGTAATAACAACACGTCTTCTATGCTTCATGGCATTCTTATTAAGCGGATTCCTGGCTCTTGACAATTTGGACGATGTAATCGATCGCAGCGCCGACAGTCTGAATCTTTTCGGCCTCCTCGTCCGGAATGCTCATATCGAATTCGTCCTCAAACTCCATCACAAGTTCGACTGTATCAAGGGAATCGGCATTGAGATCATTGATGAAAGAGGTATCTCGTGTAATTTCACCTTTGTCAACACCCATCTGCTCACTGACGATCTCAATAATCTTCCCTTCAACTTCTTCAAGATTGATATCAGAACTCACCTGGCAATCTCCTTCAAATACGTAAAAAACTAATCGCTAATTCATATCCTGTTATAAATGTTCAGCCTCACCGACCCGTCGGGCGACACTTGGCGATAATATAGCCAATCGGCTGCAACGTTTCAAACTTTTTTTTTGTTTTTTTACATGGCCATACCGCCATCGACACAGAGCACTTGCCCGGTAATATAGCCGGCATCATCACCGGCAAGGAACGCAATGGCCCTGGCGACGTCCTCGGGCGTCCCAAACCTCCTTACGGGAATGACATTTTTGGCCGCTTCTTTGACCGCATCGGGCAAGTTCCTTGTCATATCCGTCATAATGAATCCCGGCGCGATACAATTGGCGGTCACGTTCTTCTTTCCCACTTCTCGGGCAATCGATTTTGTCATGCCGATCAGACCGGCCTTGCTTGCCGCATAATTTGCCGAACCCGCCTGACCCATTACACCGGCGACCGAACTCAGGCTGACAATCCGCCCGAACTTGTTGCGCACCATGGATCGCACCGCGATACGCGTGGCGATAAAAGCCGCCCGAAGATTCACCGCCATGACCTTGTCATAATCGTCGTCGTCCATCTGCATCATCAATCGATCGCGCGTGATTCCGGCATTATTGACTAATATCCCGATTCCGCCATGGTCCGCAATCAGCGACTCCAGGGCACTGGTCAACTGCTCGGTATCGGTAATGTCCACACACCGCGTTATCACTTCAAACCCTTCACCCTTGACGACTTCTTCCATCTCTGCCAATTGCTCGGAATTGAGGTCCAGGCCCGCGACCTCGCGCCCCTGTCGCAGCAACTCCAACACTATAGCCCGACCGATTCCGCGGGCGGCGCCCGTCACAACAGCCAATCGCTTCTCTGACATACATATCTCCAATAGGTGCAGGGTTCCACCTGCGGCGGATTAGCCCACCGGTTGCGCCTGCAACTGCTCTATCGCGGCGAGGCTGCTTACATTGACTATGCTCGTCTTCCTTTTGATTCGTTTCATCAGCCCGGTAAGCACCCGCCCCGGACCGATTTCATAAAACATCTCCACGCCTTCGGCAAGCAGTTTTTCCATGCAGTCCTGCCAGAATATCGGTTCGATCAACTGCCGCACAAGCCCGCTGCGAATCATGTCTGCGTCATCATAGTACAACACATCGACATTGGCAAGGACCTTCACCTCCCGTGGCACAACAATACGACTCTGCTCTAACACCTTTCTAAGCGTCTCGGCCGCGGGAGCCATCATTTCCGTATGGAAAGCGCCTGCGACTTTGAGTCTGACCGCCTTCATCGCACCGTATTTCTCAGCAAGCGCCGCGGCGCGATCGCAGGCGTCCGATTCGCCGCTGATCACGATCTGACCCGGACAGTTGAAATTTGCCGGTTGCAGTATTTTGCCCTGGGCAACCTCATCGCACAGCGACTGCACCTTGTCCGCCTCAAGGCCCAGGATACTCACCATTGCCCCGTCGGAAGCGTCCGCTGCACTATGCATTGCCCGACCACGCTCCTGAACCAACAGAAGCGCCTCGTCAAACTCCAGTGCGCCGGCGGCATACAGCGCCGTGTACTCCCCCAGACTCAGTCCCGCCGCGACATCCGCCTTTATCGGCGGCAGCACAGAACCCGACCTCAAAACCGACAGTATCGCCGCAGACGTCACAAAAATCGCCGGTTGCGACACACTTGTGCAATTTAGCTGTTCCGCCGGGCCGTGGAAGCAGATGCTTTTCAAATCATAGCCTAACAGATCATTCGCCCGGTCATATAATTCGCTGCATTCGGCGAAGGCGCCGGCAATATCGGCGCCCATGCCCACACTTTGTGCTCCCTGTCCCGGAAATAGAAAAGCTGTTTTCATCATAATCTTCCTTTTTGCTTATTCTAATCTCGATCCGATCAAAACTGAATAAGGTTGGCGCCCCACGTCAGCCCTGCGCCAAAGGCCACCATCAGTACGATATCACCGCTATTGATCCTTCCTTCTCTGCGGCACTCATCCAATGCAATCGGTATGGATGCCGCCGACGTATTGCCGTACCTGTCAATATTGATAAAGACCCTCTCCGTGGGCAGATTGAGCCGTTTTGCAACCGATTCGATGATACGGGCGTTCATTTGATGAGGGATAAACATATTAATGTCGCCGATAGTCAGGTTGCATTGCTCCAGGCAGTCGCCGACCATTTCCACGATGCGGCGTACCGCGAGCTGGTAGACCTCTCGCCCGTTTATGGTCATAAAGATTTTTTTTGGATCGTCAAGCGACCGGTTCGCCGGATGCCTTGAGCCGTACGCCTGACAGTTAAGACTGGTCCACCCGCTGCCATCCGAAGAGGAACTGCTGTAAACTATGCCCAGGGGCCCGTCCTGCGATTGCTCGATAACCACCGCTCCCGCCCCGTCACCGAAGAGCACGCAACTGGCACGGTCTTCGTAGTCTGTTATCTTGCTCAGCGTCTCGGCGCCGATTACCAGCGAGTTCTTGTATCTGCCCGACGTTACAAATTCTCTCGCCGTCGCCAACCCGTAAACAAAACCGCTGCATGCCGCCGACAGGTCGAACGCCCACGCCTTGACAGCGCCTAACATGTCCTGAACAAAACATGCCGTTGACGGAAACACCATTTCAGGTGTGATCGTCGCCACGATAATAAGCTCAATATCGGTCGCCTCTAAACCGGCGTCAGCTAAAGCTCTTCTGGCAGCTTCAGTCGCCAACTGGGCAGTCGTCTCGTTATCGTCTGCGATATGTCGAACCTTGATGCCCGTCCGCGTGATTATCCACTCATCGGACGTATCGAGCATCTTCGCAAAATCTTCATTAGACAGCGTCTTGGGCGGCGCATAGGAACCTGTACCGCTGATAACGGCGTTGTAAGGACCCGGATGCGGAACAGTTATCTTAGACACTACTTGGCCTCATGGCTGAATTCTTCAGAAACTCCGTAATCCGACTGTTAATCTTATTCATGTGGAACTTCTTCGACGCCAAAATCGCGTTTTTGATCGTTCTGCTCTTGCTGCTTCCGTGGCAGATAAACGCCGTGCCGTTGACGCCCAGAAGGGGGGCGCCCCCGTACTCGTGGTAATCGTATTTCTTATATATCTCGGCCATCACCGGCTTAAATTGCATCGCCAAGTCAGCGCTCCTGGCTACCAGTTCGTGTTTAATCGCACTGAAAAGCATGCCAACCAGGCTTTCAGTGAGCTTCAGCACCACATTTCCAACGAATCCCTCACAGATCGCCACATCACACGTTCCGTCAAAGATGCCCCGCCCTTCCAGATTGCCTATGAAATTGAGGTCCGGATCCGATTTGAGCAGGTCGCGTGTATTCTTGACCAGTTCATTGCCTTTGGCCTCTTCCTCGCCGATGCTCATCAATCCGATGCGGGGACTGTCGATACCTAACATTTGTTTGGAATAGACGCTCGACATCACCGCATACTGGTAAAGGTTGATCGGCTTGCAGGCGATATTGGCCCCCACATCGCACATCGTGACAGGGCCCCCTACAGTCGGCAAAATCACCGCAATTCCCGGACGAATCACACCCTCGAGATTTCGCATTCGAAGCTGACACGCCGCCACACACGCACCGGTATTGCCCGCCGAGATAAGCGCTTCGGCTTCTTTGTGCGCTACCATCCGCACCATTATCGCTATCGAACTCTTCCGCTTTTTGCGCAATGACTCCACAGGCACCTCGTTCATTCCTATTACTTCCGGCGCATGAACGATCCTGATGCGGTCGGTGTCTGTCTTCACTGACGACAAGCAGTTCTCGATATCTTCCTGAATACCGATCAAAATCAACTCATCGTCCGTGTCGAGCAGATCACGGGCTTCCAGGGCGCCTTTGATGATTTCATCCGGCGCATGGTCGCCGCCCATGGCGTCTATGGCTATACGCATACCTAACTTGCTTCCTCCTTGCCAAGTTTCAGCGTGATTTGCGGGTTCAGATAACCGCACTTGTCACAGGCTGCATGGGGCAGCTTGGCATTGCCGCATTTGCGGCAAAGAGAATAATTCGTCGCAGACAACCGATGATGGCTGCGACGCGTCCGAGTCCTCGATTTGCTTGTTTTCTTTACCGGTAACATAATACAACTACTCCACTTCTTAAAAAAAGGCTCCCACCGCCCATCGCCGCCCGGGCAATGCCGACGTCAGACAAAAACATATTCCGGCCCGCGCCGCTCATCCTGGCAGCGCCTGCGTTGGCGACTTTCTATCAGGATTGCTGTCCTGAGTAAAGAAAAATATGTTTAAAACATGGCTAAATAGTAAAACGCAACAGGTTTGTCAAGCTAATTTTTCGCAGATACAAGTATTGTTTTTTTCGCAGAGATTTGCCGGATTCTGCCAGTTTGGGCTTGAAATCCGTCTCCATGTAGTGTATATTCTTGCTGTTGGTCTTCCGCTCCGGGTCCGCAATTAGTGGATATCGGTGTCGGAAACAGGATTTTCCAGTTGATTTTGTGGATTTGCTTGAGGGAGTATGGCTCGAGAAACCAGACGCATGGCTCTGTATGAGGCGATCAGGAAGGGACAGTCCAAACGCCGTGGTCGTGAAAAGACTGTTCGTTTTCGGCCTTTTGCGTCGGCTCGCCGCGCTTCGGCAATAAAGAACAAGGATGTCGGCTATTATCAGCGGCTTGAAGCGGGCGGCGATTCCCGCAAGACCGGATTAGCAGTATTGTGGTCTCGGCGGGTAAATTTGTCGCTACCGTATCCCGTTGCCGCCTTTCTGCTCGTCGCCGCAGCAGCCGTACTTGTTGCCGCTGTGCGATTCGGCCAGCTCAACTATGACGCCAAATGGCTCTTTTTTAAGCCTGTCGCTGTCAGTGAGTCGCCAGCCGACGAGCTGCTCGATATCCGCAAGCTGATCAATTCGACGACTGCTGGTCTGATAAATGACAGTGAAACCAGGAGTAAGGACAACGAAATCGCCCAGGATGACAAGAATAATGAAACTAAGGTAATCGTGCCGCAGGGCACAAATGCTATTGTCATCCAGGTCTACAAGCTGCGAAGGGACTTGGAGCCGGTCAAGGAGTATTTTGAAAAGAACGGCATAGAAACCGAGATTTCACAGAGAGGGAGCATGTTTTTTCTGAGAACGAAGCAATTGTATCACAGGTGCAGCGTAAATCGTACCAGCTTCAACCCGGACTATGACGGCGATGTGGCGAGGAAAGAGATAGGTAGAATTGGGGAAACATATAAGGCGCCGCCGGGATATGACAGTTTTCGCCCTAATCTGTTCAAGGACGCATACGGCGAAAAAGTAAAGTAAATCCAAGGAGAACAAACAGTTATGTCAATCGATAGATCATTGAAACAAAGGGGGTCGCTCACCCGCCATCGAAATGTGCTCTCCCGAACCGAACGCATCGAAAAGCTCACAGAAGAGGAACGCTGGCAGGAAGGCGATCCCGTCACAGGCCTTGTCAAGGTCGCACATCGCAAAGGCCACAGCGGCAAGAAGGCCGCCAAGGAAGAAAAGGCCGCCGCCGAAGCCGCCGTTGTCGAAGAGACTGTCGAGACACCTGAGTCTTGACGAGGGTCACCCGTTATGAGCGATATGCCGCCTCCTGGTATGTGTCAAAATGCCATGAAGGCGGCATATTGTATGCGCAGTAATTGCCCCAAATCCCAAGCAGCTTTCAGCAAGGAAATGCCGTGAAAGACATTCTGGCCCGGCGAACAGGATTGATTGACGCCAGTGGAATCCGCAAGGTCTTTTCACTCGCGGCAAAATTGACCGATCCCATAAACTTCTCGATCGGCCAGCCCGACTTCGATGTGCCCGCCGAAATTAAGGCCGCCGCCATAGAGGCTATTGAAAACGGGCACAACCGCTATTCCCAGACTGCCGGCGACGAGGCGCTCCTCAGCACAATCAAACAGAAAATCACCGACCGCTACGGCTGGACAGAGCCCGCCGTATTAGCTACCGGCGGCGTAAGCGGCGCCTTGCTGCTCGCGTTTCTAACACTGCTGGATCCCGGCGACGAGGTCATAATACCGGACCCGTATTTCGTCATCTACAAGCACGTTATAAACATGATCGGCGGCAAATGCGTTTTTGTGGACAGTTACCCCGACTTCAAAATGCCCACAGCCGGAATCAAAGACGCGATTACCGACAGGACAAAACTCATCATTGTAAACTCCCCCGCTAACCCCACAGGCGTGGTATACACAGAAGATGAAGTCAGCGAGGTTGCCCGTATCGCCCGCGAAAACGACATCCTCGTCATGAGCGATGAGATATATGACGAGTTCTGTTATGACCAGCGGTGTCCCAGTATCGCCGATTATTACGAAAAAACGCTGCTTTTGAAAGGTTTTAGCAAGACTTACGCAATGACCGGCTGGCGAATGGGTTACGCCGCAGGCCCGGAACCCGTCAGGCCCGTCATCGAACAGATGACAAAGATCCAGCAGTATACCTTTGTCTGTGCACCCACCCCGTTCCAGCATGCCGCGATCGCCGCTCTGGACTGTGACATGACCAGATACGTCGCCGACTACCGCGCCAAGCGGGACATGATTTACGACGGTCTAAAGGACACATTCCAACTCGTAAAGCCCGGCGGGGCGTTCTACGCTTTCGTCAAGGCCCCCGAATGGGTACAAAGCGCCACACAATTCGTCGAAAAGGCAATCGCCAACAACGTCCTGATCATTCCCGGCAACGTCTTCAGCGAAAGAGACACACATTTTAGAATAAGCTACGCAACCACCGATGAAAAAATCGCCGAAGGCGTCGAGATTCTTTGCCGCCTGGCCCAACAAAACACTTGACTTCTACTGTCGAATGCATAAAAGTACGCTCGTCTGGTTACAAATCCTTTTTAGAATACCCGGTGTTTCAGGGAAACAACGAACATGTTTGCAACTGTAATGACAATGGTGTGTTACGCAGTCGGCGGTCTGGGACTGTTCCTGTACGGAATGGGTCAGATGTCCAAAGGGCTCAAAAAAGCGGCCGGACAGAAGATGAGGCAACTTCTGGAGTCCATGACCGGAACTCCTCTGCTCGGATTTACCACCGGCACGGTGGTAACCGCACTCGTCCAGAGCAGTTCGGCAGCCACAGTCATGATCATCGGCCTGGTCAATGCGGGCCTGATGACCCTCAAGCAGGCTGTCCCCGTCATCTTCGGAACAAACGTCGGAACAACCGCCACCGCATGGATCGTCTCCCTGACCGGCTTTAAGTTCAATATCGTCCTCTATGCAATGCCCATAATAGGCGCTGGCTTCCTGCTCGACGTCGCAGGCAGAAGTCGCAGGGCAAAAAACCTCGGACAGGTCCTCTTAGGCTTCGGCATTCTCTTTGTCGGATTATATTTCATGAAGCTGGCGTTCACGGATTTGAGGAGCGATCAGGCCGCCCAGGAAGTCTGGGGCTGGCTCGCCTTCCTAAAGGGTGGTGTTTTGCTGGCGGTCCTTGTCGCGACACTTATGACGATGATCCTGCAGAGCAGTTCCGCCGCGATCGCCATCATCCAGGTCCTGGCCCTGAACGGGGCCTTCGGGGACAACTGGAATGACGTCCTTGTGATGTCCATTCCCTTTGTCTTAGGCGGCAATATCGGAACCACAATTACCGCACAGATAGCGGCTCTGCGGGCAAATCTCGCCTCCAGAAGAACCGCATGGGCACATACGATGTTCAATGTGGTAGGCGTGGCTCTTGTATTGCCCCTTGTCTACACGGGCTTGTTCGCACGTATAGTACTCTGGATAGCCCCGTGGGAAATCAGTGCCGGGACAATAATGCTCACCATCGCAATCGCGCATACGCTTTTCAATGTGGTCAACTCCCTGGTATTCCTGCCTTTTGCCGGGGTCCTCGAAAAAATCGTCGTCTGGCTGATAAAGCCGCGCCCCGGGGAAGTCGTTGAACAGGCGGTGGTCCTGGAAAAGCACCTGCTCTCCACCCCGACTTTGGCATTGCAGCAGGCCAAACGCGAAATTATCCGAATGGCCCGCGAAGCCATGAAAGCCGTAAAATGCGCCTGTCAGGGACTTGCAGAAGGCGATATCAAGCAGATCGACAGAACAAGGCAGGTGGAGGATGTCGTGGATGAATACCAGACCGAAATCACCACTTATCTCGTCGAACTGTCCCAAAGACAGTTGAGCAGTGAGGTCTCCATCGAACTGCCCGTCCTGCTGCACATGGTCAACGACTTGGAGCGTGTCAGCGACCATGCCGTAAATATCGCTGAAATCGCCGAACGCAGGATGGAACAGAAGCTCAGCTTCACCGAAGACGCCCTAACCGATTCAGGCGCCATGACCCAGGAGACTTACGACATGTTCGACAATATTATCGCCGCCCTGGAAAACAACAGCATACAGGCGGCCCACAGAGCCCTTGCCAGCGAGAACAAACTTAATCGCATGCAGGTCCGCTTCCGACGCGGCCATGTCCAGCGAATGACCGACGGAACCTGCTCCGCGCGCTCGGGTCTGATATTCATCGACCTTGTTGACAACCTCGAGAAAATAGGCGACCATCTGACAAATGTCGCTCAATCCGTAATCGGCGGCATCCACTGGGAAGGCCTCGACGCCAGCACCCTCAGCGGCGAGTATGAAGCACAAACGGACAATCCGGAATAAGGAATTACTTGTTGCCCACATGGTTAAAATGCTCTCTGATAGAACTCCGGCGGAATACAGCCCATGACCACTGATCTCATAGTAAAAATGATCTTCGGCATTGTCGGCGGACTCGGCATATTCCTCCTGGGCATGAAGAACATGTCCGAAGGCATGCAGGCCGTTGCCGGCGACAAGATGCGATCGCTCATCAACGCCGTAACCAACAACCGCTTCGTCGCCTGCGGGGTCGGCCTCGTCATAACCATGTTCATTCAATCGAGTTCCGTCACCACCGTAATGGTTGTCGGAATGGTCAACGCAGGCCTCATGACACTCACACAGGCAATCGGCGTAATACTCGGCGCAGATATCGGAACAACCATAACAGCATGGATTCTTGTCTTGGAAATCGGCAAGTACGGCTTGCCTATACTCGGCATGGCGTCGTTTTTCTACCTCTTTTCCCAGCGTGAAAGGCTGCGATATACCGCGATGATGGTGCTTGGCCTGGGAATGGTCTTCTTCGGGCTCGAATTGATGAAGGGCGGATTCCTTCCACTGCGAGACATGCCGGAGTTCCATGCATGGTTCTCCAGGTTTACGCCGGACAGTTTCTGGGGTGTCTGGAGGTGCTGTCTGGTAGGCGCAGCCGTCACAGCCATAGTACAGTCATCTTCGGCAACCGTCGGTATTACCCTCGGCCTCGTCGCCACGGGCGTAATAGACTTCAGGACCGGCGCGGCACTGGTGCTCGGCGAGAATATCGGCACCACCATTACAGCATGCCTGGCGTCAATCGGCGCCTCCACAAACGCCAAACGAACTTCGCTGGCGCATGTGATCATTAAGGTCATCGGCGTCGCCTGGATCACCACCATTTTCTTTCCCTATGTTGAGTTCATAGAGAGACTTGTCGGAACCGATGTATCCACTGTAGTTGTCAATGCAAAAGGCGAGGAGACTTTTCCCTACGCCGCAAGAGCAATCGCCTACTCACATACCTGCTTCAATATTGCCAATGTCGTCATTTTGATTTCATTCACAAAAGTCCTTGCCCGGATACTCACCCGCGTCTTCCCAGGAAAGCTCGCCGAAGAGGTCCCCCATCTAAAGTTCATCGATGTGCGAATGCTCGACACCCCTGCAATCGGAATCCAGCAGTCGCAAAGTGAAATTGTGCAGATGAGCCAACTGACTAAAAAGATGCTCAGTCAACTGGAAACCATCATTGGCTCCGACAAGCGGGACGAAGCGTCGGAGGCAAAGCTCTTTCGCCGCGAAGAGATACTGGATATTGTGCAGAAAGAGATTGTGGAATTCCTGAGCAATCTGCTCTCGGGCAACGTCCCGCACACCGTCATGAATATAGGGCGCAAACAGCTTCGCATGGCCGACGAGTACGAATCCATAAGCGACTACATAACCAACATCCTCAAGCTCAATTTGAAGATGCGCAAGGCCGGTATGCAAATGCTGCCCCAGGCCCGCGACGAAATCATGGACCTGCATGGCAGGGTCTCAGAATATATCGAACTGGTCAACCGGGCGGTTGAGGAGGATAATCAAAAAATCCTCATCAAGGCCCGCACTCACGGTGACGCAATCACCCATATGATACGCGAATATCGCTCAAACCACCTCGAACGCGTCGAAAACGGACACACCTCCCCCTTGAACAGCCTCATTATTACCGATATTTTCACCTCCTACAGGCGAGTCAAGGATCATGCCTTAAACATAGCAGAAGTCCTGGCAGGCGAAAAATAGCACCCTAAAAATGCTAATGAGCCGCTCTATTCCGCCCGATAAAGCAGTGTCATTGCAGCGGATTCATCCAAATCGGGGTGATTTGTGTAGAGATGAAAAATCGTACTTGCCATAACGACCCGCTAAGGCTATTATTGCATCGAATGGAAAGTAAAAAGCAAATACACTATATGCTGATTGTCGTCTTTGCGGTGGTCTTCTGTCCTCGCTCGGGACTCGCCGCCGCCGACGACGACGCCCCGGGCGCGCTCCCCCAGCCACCCCAAAACGCCAAACACATGGCTGTCGTGATCCCCTGCGAGGACATGATTGACGACGGCCTCTACCAGTCCATTTTGCGTCGGTCAGAAGAAGCAATCGCAATGGGCGCCACCCATATAATCTTCGAAATCGACACCTACGGCGGGCTCGTCAAAGCCGCAGACGCAATATCAACGTATTTTGTCCTGCAATTGAGCAAGAACGTCCACACCGTCGCCTACGTCAAAAAAAAGGCCATCTCCGCAGGCGCCATGATCAGCGTCAGTTGCAAAGACATCATCATGTTAAGCAATACCACAATAGGCGACTGCGCTCCCATTACCCTGGGCGATTCGCTCGAAGGGGTTGAACGCGAAAAAGCAGAAAGCTTCATCCGCGCCATATTCAGCAGGGCAGCCGAGGCAAACGACTACCCCGAAGCGCTCCTAAAGGCCATGGTCAGCCGGCAACTGGAAGTATTCCAGGTCAAAAACCTCAAAACCGACAAACATGAGTATTTCGAAACCAAGGATCTGCCCAAAGACCCCAACCGGTACGACATTGGCAACAAGCGACTCATCGTAAAGGACGACGAGATACTCACCCTCACCGCCTCAAAGGCCCATGAATACGGCATCGCAAGGGCGGTCGTGGACAATCGCGACGAAGCCATCGCCTTCCTCGCCAAACGCGACGGCATAACATTCGCCGCCGATGTGCCCGTCCTCAAGACACTCTGGTCCGAGCAGTTGGTCAGATGGCTCAATTCACCCGCGGTCATGGCGGTCCTGGTAATGTTAGCCATGTTGGGCGTCTACATCGAGTTGAACTCACCCGGCGTGGGACTGCCCGGACTCGTTGCGGTCATTGCCATCATGATCATAATCGGCAGCAAGTACCTCGTCGGAATGGCAAACTGGGTCGAAGTCGCCATATTCCTAATCGGCATCATACTCTTAGCCGTCGAAGTCCTCATCATTCCAGGATTTGGAATAACAGGCTTCTTCGGAATCATCTTCATATTCGGCGGACTCTTCGGCATGTTGATAAGAAACCCGCCCGGCGACGTACCCTGGCCAAAGACCGAATTCGCATGGGACCTCTTCCTTGACGGCCTTGTCGGGCTGTCAATCGGATTCGTGGGATTCCTCTGTCTGGCGTATATCTTCGCAAAATACCTGCCAAAAATGTACTTCCTGCGAGGCCTCATGCTCCAGCCCGCCGCCGCAGGAGAGCAATTACCGCCTAACATAACAACCACCGCGCCTAAGAGCGCAGGCATCAACATAAACGTCGGAGATATCGGCGAAGTCGTCTCACCGCTCAGACCCGCCGGACAGGCCAGATTCGCAAAGGCAACCGTCGATGTAGTAACCGTCGGAGAATTCCTTGAAAACGGCACAAAAGTAAGGATAATGGAAATCCACGGAAACCGCATAGTCGTAAGGGAGACGAAATAATGCATTTTATGGTCCTGTGGCTGATATTTGCCTTGTTCCTCTTCGTCGCCTGCGCGATCCTTCTCGTATTAGAGATCTTCGTCCCAAGTTTCGGCCTCCTCACCGTCTTTTCATTGGCAAGCGTCGCCGCCGGAATCGCCATCTTCTTCAAATACGGCGCCATAACAGGCTGGATAGGAGTCTTTGCGGCAGGCGTCATAATACCCATTGTCTGGATCATCACATACCGTATCTTCCCCAATACTCCTTTCGGAAAGCACGTCACCCTCGGAAAACCGGACCGCGAAAAGGGCGATGCAATCCCAGACACCGAAGAACTCGAAGCAATGCTGGGCAGCCACGGCGTCGTCTTAACCCCGCTTCGCCCCGTGGGAATGTGCGATTTCAACGGCAAACGCCTTGAATGCGTAGCCGAAACCGGCTATATTGACAACGAAAGCAAAATCAGAGTCATTCACGTCGAAGGGACTCAGTTAACCGTAAGATTAATAGAGAATGATTAATTATGAAAGGGCAGGGATATGTTTAACATGACAGCACAAATCCTGGCTGCAATGGATCCGTTTAAGATAGGCGGCATAATACTTGCCGGTATCGCCGTTTTCGTGTTTTTGCTGCTGGTGCTCAAATACGGCGGCCTCTGGCTGCAGGCAAGGCTCTCCGGCGCCAAGGTCTCCATACCGGAACTCATCGGGATGTCGCTGCGAAAGGTGAACTCCCGGACAATAGTTGTCAACCGGATCACCGCAATGCGGGCCGGCGTCATGGTGACCACCGAGGACCTCGAAAGTCACTACCTGGCAGGGGGGCGGGTCCCCAACGTCGTGCGAGCCATGATCGCCGCCAACAGGGCAAATATCGATCTCTCGTTTAAGACCGCTACCGCAATCGATCTCGCAGGCCGCGACATCCTCGAGGCCGTCCAGACCAGCGTAAATCCCAAGGTCATCGACTGCCCCGCACCCGAATCGGGCAAGACGACCGTTGACGCCGTAGCCCAGGACGGCATCCAGTTGAAGGCAAAAGCCCGTGTAACCGTCCGTGCAAATATAGATCGCCTCATCGGCGGGGCGACAGAAGAGACAATCATCGCACGTGTCGGCGAGGGTATCGTAACAACAATAGGAAGCGCGATTAATCACAAGAGCGTTTTGGAGAACCCGGACAATATCTCCAAGTCCGTATTAGCCAAGGGCCTCGATGCCGGAACCGCCTTCGAGATTCTGTCAATCGACATCGCAGATGTCGACGTAGGAGAAAATATCGGGGCTCAACTCCAAAAAGCCCAGGCTTTGGCAGATCTGGAAAGAGCCCGCGCCGAAGCGGAAAAAAGAAGAGCGATGGCCGTCGCACGAGAGCAGGAAATGAAGGCGCTTGTCCAGGAAAACCGCGCAAAGGTCGTCCTCGCAGAAGCAAAGGTGCCCCTGGCAATGGCCGATGCCTTCAAGGCCGGCCACCTCGGCATAATGGACTATTACAGAATGAAGAACATCTCCGCCGACACCGCGATGCGCGACTCAATAGCAAAGCCGCCGCAAAAATAGAATACAGCGAGCCGCTTACCCCGCCATATAGTGGCAGCCACCGAGCGTAGCGAGGTGGATGGTGAGTTGCAGTTGACATGGTAGGGTGGGGTTTACCCCACCGAAACGCGGTTTGGACGCAAACAGCCGCAGACAAAAGACAGACCAATGAACGACTTACTCGACATATTGTTAGCCGCCCCCAAAAACGTCAGCGGCGAATGGATCAGAATTCTGATCCCGATCATCATAGTCATCGTCTACGCCATCAGCGGCATCCTGAAGATGAGGTCGAACCTCAACAAAGAGCAGCCGACCGAAGACCGGCAAAAGCCCCGATACAAACCGCTGGACGACCAAAGTCGCGCCTGGGAAAGGCCCGCCGCCGAACCCGCCGTCCCGGAAATGTCCCCGGCTCAGCGCCGCCAGGTCGACAGGCAGATAGAACGCCAACTCGTCCCCGCAGCGACAAGGCAGCCCACACCCGCAAGGCCGCAGCAGCGAAGGACCCTCGAGGCATTCCTCGAAACCATCGCGCCAAAGCCGCCCACCGCCGCGCCCCAACCAGCCGCCGCGCCGGCCCGCCAGGAGCGACTCCGCGCCCAGGCAGCCCAACGGCAGCAGACCGCAAGGAAGATAAAGCCAAAAGTACCCCCTCCAAAGGCTAAAGTCGCCGCCAGGAAAAAACCGCCGGCCCAACCCTCCCCAATCACCTCTCTGACAGAGCGACTCGCCCAGCCCGATGAAATCCGCAGAGCAATAATATACGCCGAAATCTTAGGCAAACCAATCGCTCTTAGAGACATGTGACCGTCATTCAAGGCCCCGCTCGATAGCTCTCAGGAACTTCGCAAGATACTTGCCGTACGCCTTGCCGCCTCTCCGCCGCGATTGCACGATGACCAGGTCATTATCCATATCCACCCGCAATATCGCCGACGTCGCCGAACCGTGCCCGATGACATTCCTGCTCAGCACCGTCGCATCCTTGGGCACACCTTTCTTGCCGGCGTCGGGATGCTTCTGACGCATCCACGTAATACCGATCCCCCAGTCCTTGTCAATATCCGGATAATATGTCTTCAGCGGCTTTGGCAATATAGCCTCGAACGTCTCCGGCGAGAAAAACTTGAGTTCACCGTAAGAACCCTTGTTCAAGAGAAGCTGCCCCACTTTCGCAAAATCACCGGCGGTACTGAAGCAACTAAAACCCAGGTCCTCTTCCAGCGTCGTGTTTTCCATCTCGAGCGGATCGAACAGGTGCTCCCGCATCAGCCTGAAAACGCTCTTGCCGCTCACCATCTCCATCACCTTGCCCGCAAGATCGTATCCCATGCCGTTATAGTTGTGCACCTTGCCCGGCCGAAGATAACCGAGCCCGTTTGCAATCACATTATCGAGCCACGGATTGTGCAGCCCGCCCCATTCTTCATGTCCGCTCAACCCCGTCGTATGCGTAAAGCAATGCCTAAGCGTAATCACCTTGTCGCCCGAAACAGGAAAATCAGGAAGGAACCTGCCGACAGGATCGTCGATGCCAATCAGACCCTGATCGACGAATTGTGCAAACAAAACGCCCGTAATCAACTTCGTCAAAGACGCCATCTCAGTCGGCGTTTCGCTCGTCAGCTTCCCCCACGTCCATTCGCCGAACGGTTCGTGAACAACGACAACTCCATGCCGCGCAACAAGGGCGATAAAGGGCTCGCCGCTTTCGGCATACCACGCCCGGCACACCTTGCCGATGTTCTCCGCCGTCCCCGGCTTAAACCCCGCTTCTTCTTCCGTACCCGCCCGAAGAACCGCCGCTTTCTTTCCGTCGATTCGTTGCGGCCGTTCAAGCGGCCGGTATGCATTCTCGGCGCCCAATATCTTTCGCTTCAGTGCAAGGTGATACTCATGGTCCCGTATCAGCGGCGTATCCGTCAAGGCGGGCTCATTCCCCGTAGCCTTCATTTCATGCAGATAGCTCAACAAAACCGCTCCCTGCTCCTGACGCAATATCGAATAGAGCACCGTTCTTCCCGCATACGCTGCAATTGCATCGGCATGTTCTTCCCATGCCGGCCTGCTGACACCGTCGATGGGAATAAAATCCAACCGGGCTGTCAGCTTCTCACTCCATCCGAACCAGTTCTTCGGCCGACAATACACGGTACCGGCCCTTCGAATCACCTTGCCGTCCGGTGTCCTGCCTTCGGCATAAAAAGCATATCGACCCGGTCTTTCGGCAGTGCTCACTTCATTCAATTCACCGTCAAACCATTGCGCCTTGAGACCGGACTCGCCCATCACCTTCTCGACAACGTAACGCCTGTCCCACGCCAACTCCGGAAGCTTGCCCGGCGCAAAGGTATAGTCCCACAAATTCCCCAATTTCGGCACGACCCGGCAATTCTGAAACTCCCGAAGATCCTCGCGCTCGACCTTCGCATCCGCCCGTACATCGCCAACCTCCGCAACGTCTCCAGCAACCTCCAACCCACCGCAACCGACCAACAATACCCCAGCCAAAATTGCCAACAAAAACAATAATCCGGCACGTTTCATAAGACAGACCCTTTCCCAACCACACAATCCCAACACCGTAACCTCAAAATCATTGAACCGATCACCGGCTATTATAGAGCATCGCAGGATTTTACACAAACTCCCCGCAAATTGACCCTGCTCGTGTAAACCACGCCTGCCCCCAGTCGCCGTGAAACACTGCCGCTGCCCCTAAAGCATCAGCGACAAGACAGACCACACGACAAACGCCACCGGAAAGACCGCCCGGCACCAGTAATCGATTTTACGCCCGAGTTCCGCCATCCTGCTGCGGACGAGTTTCGTCGTGACGATTACTTCGACGAGCGTCAGGAACACCAGCGCCGTACTGCCTAATGTAAAGTAGTCTAATCGCGTCATGTAAGGCAGCCGTGGAAGCAGATTACCCAACATAAACCGATAAGCGATAAGTGTCAGGATCGAACTCGTCGCCACCCCGATCTGGGCCCCCGCGTTCGTAGGATCGATCCAGAACCCGCCCCACGACATCATCACAATAAAAACCAGCGGCGCGATCACCTGCCATATATAATAAGCGGCATAGCGCTTCGCGCGGAACTCGAATACAAAACCGGAAACTTTTGTTCCCGCCACCGGCTCGTACGCACGGCTTTCCGCCCGATAGCTCAGAATCTTCCAATCCGGCAGCGACAGCCTCTCCTGCATCCCTCCCCCGACAAACAACTCCATGTTATCTCTGGGAACACCGGGCACAAACCGCAGTTCGTCCGGCCGGTGGCCCGTCGCTATGAAATGGATTGTGAAATCATGCTCGTCAAACGGAAACTCCGACAGTTTGAGCGGCTGCGACATTCTCCCCACATACCGCTGACGATACGCCACCGTACCGTCAGGCCGAACCTCAACGACCTCCGGCATCGACGGGCGTATAAGACCCTGCTGGTTGACAATCAGTATCCGAGGGTTCCACACTTCCTTTAACGGAAACCGCCGCACAATATCTTCCTCACAAGCCAACCGCTTGTCATTCCATCGCAGAAAAAGGAACACATTGACCGCAAAGTTCTGTTCAGCGCCGTCAATGTCATCAATGTCTATGACAAAAACAAAGAACTCAACCTCCGTAGCGCCTTGGGCCTTGCCGGGACGATCCCCAAACGCCACAGAAACCAGCAAACACATCAAAATAATCCCGACCGAATACCGCCCCATATACATTCCCCCAACTATTCCGAAACTTATTTCGGCTATATCGTCTCCGGCAATCACAACTTTCCCCCAACACGTATTGCAGCAATAAACCTTGCAAAACCAAACGTTTCTGCTAATATCACACTACCGGGGCGTGCACGAAAGGATTGTGGCGGTCCGCCGGCGAACGGTAGGGTGGGCTCTTAGCCCACAGGTAATGGGACAGCCGGCAGGGCGGCTCCTGACCGGCGGGTGGCAGCCACCGAACGCAGTGAGGTGGATGGGCGGCAAGTAAGAACTGCGGATAGAAACCTGGAACTCCGCACAACGCCTGCGGGTCATGATTTTGTCAGGAGGTTTTTGAAAATGAAGTATCGCGTACTATTGGCAACACTTGTAATGACCATATCGGCAACACACGCCGCCGACTGGCCGCAGTGGCGAGGGCCCAATTTCAACGGTTCAACCGACGAGAAGAATCTCCCCGTCAAATGGAGCCAAACCGAAAACGTCGCCTGGAGCGTCGACCTGCCCGGCCCCTCCGCCGCCACGCCGATCGTTGCTGCCGACCGCGTCTTCATCTCCAGCGTCGATTCCGCCGCCGATTCCCTGCTGGCGATGTGCTTTGACCGAACAAACGGAAATCTCCTCTGGCGGCGCGAAGTCGAAGCCGCAAAAGGCACCCGACGGGACAGACGCAGCAACTACTCAGCCCCTTCGCCCGTCACCAACGGCAAGATCGCCATCTTCTTCTACAGCACCGGCCTGCTGATCTGCTACGATATGGACGGCAATCGCATCTGGTCGCGCAACATCAAGGACGATTACGGCACATTCGCATTCCTCTGGACCTTCAGCAGCAGCCCCATGCTTTACGCCGACAAGCTCTATCTTCAGGTCCTCCAGCGCGACGTCCCCGTACAAGGCCGCGGCCTCACAGGCCAAAAGAACCGCTCCTACATCCTCGCAATGGACCCAAAAACCGGCAAGACCCTCTGGCGGCAGTTCCGCCCGAGCAAGGCAGTCGCAGAATCGCGCGAAGCCTTCAGCACCCCGGTCCCCGCCACATTAAACGGCAAAGAACAGTTACTCGTCATCGGAGGCGACGTCCTCACCGGCCACGACCTCCAGACCGGCAAAGAACTCTGGCGGTGGGGCACATGGAACCCCAACCGCACCGGCCACTGGCGGCTCGTCCCCTCACCCGTCGCCGGCGCAGGCCTAGTCCTCGCCTGCGGCCCCAAAAACGCACCCATCTACGCCATCCGCCCCAATAGCGCAGGCACCCTCGACGACACCGCAATCGCCTGGACAACCACCGACACAAAGGAAATAACCGCCGACGTCCCCACACCCGCCTTCTACGACGGAGATTTCTTCATACTAAGCGACCTGAGAAAGACACTTTCCCGCGTAGACCCCAAGACCGGCAAACCAAAATGGACCATCCCAACCCCCGGCAAAGCAAAATACGAAGCCTCACCGCTCGCCGCAGACGGAAAAATCTACATAATAAACCACGCCGGCCAGGCCGATGTGATCGACGCCGAAACCGGCAAGCTAATAAACTCAATCCAAATGGACAACCCCAAAGGCAGGGCGGTAGTAAGAGCATCGATAACCGCCGCCCAAGGCCAGCTATTCATAAGAACAACAACCAAACTATACTGCCTCGGAAAATAACCCCCAACCCCCATGCGAACCGAACACAGGGCCGACCCCACGTGGTCGCCCAATCCCTCGTGGTCGCCCTAAACCCCCGCACATATGATCGGCTATTTACATGTTGATTTACGTCGCCTGTAAATCCTGACACACCACCAGACGCAAACAACACCCACAATCGGTCCGACAACCGCAACAGCGGTTTGAAACCATTCCGTGACCAAAAGAATCTTATAAATCAAGGCACTATGCTGCTTTGAAGTTTTTGGTAACATTCCCGCATACTTGGCGGCATGATGAAGAAAACTGGCGGCCAGCGATTCATCGGGAATCTCCTGATGACACGCCAGGCAAACACCATCGCGACTTATATGAGCACGTTCTTCGTTGTTCAACGGCCGCGAGCGAGAAAAATGACTGCCGACAGTCTGAAGCTGCTGTCCATCTTCTGATACATATCGCGACCAATCAGCGGTAAGACCCGCTATTGGTTCGATCTGTGTCTTGGCGCTCTTTGGCAAAACCTTGCCGTCGGCCGTCATCAGGTCGACAACCACGCCTTTGTCCAGTGGCCGATTAAGTCTGCCTCCCCCGATTCCATAGCCAAGCGCCTTTTCGGACAGATGGCAGGAATCACAGGACCTTGCATGTCCTGTCGTGTGCGGCTGCACCGGACTCATATCAATACCCAGTTGCCCTTCAGGGCCGGAACCTTCGCTTCCGGCAAGAGTGCGAAAGATATGATTCTTCAAAATAGTCTGCCCGTCTTCACCTATCACCGTTGCGGAGACCTGGCAGCCCGGCATCACTGGCGTAACTCTACCCTCGCCATTGATTGCCAAAGGCGGCTCCTCCCACCGCAAATATGAACGCGTCTCGGTGACCTTGCCGGGCATAAATGAATCGTAACCCGTTTCGCCCGCATCGGCGGCGTATTTGCCTTCCTTGTGGCGACTTCCCGCGGCGACCCAGTCGAAACTTTTCTTTCCTCCGGAATAGTCAATTTTAACATGGCACCCATAACACTGCGGCGCCCAGGATGCATGACAAGTATAGCACTCCATTTTATCCATATGCATTTTCACATTATCCATGGCGACTTTCGCCCCGGTCTGGAATTTCCCTTCATCACTGGTCAATTTCAAAGGCTCAAGCTCAATGTCCTTGCCCGACGCGGTATGAACCACAATCATTTTTCCCCTCCGAACCACATTGCCCAAAGGATTTCCACGCGCCGTGAGCAGATACCCATCCTCTGGCGGATAAGCAATTCCATCTTCGAGTATGGATAGTAATTCCTTTGTCACCCCCCGACCGGGACTATTCTCCAAAGTCTGGTCGAACTCATCTCCGTAGCCCAGCGGCAGTTCCCACGGATACGCCTGAGGTGTCCCGTGACAATCGGCACATTCGATTTCCACCTGTGCAAGGCTGCTTCCCACCAGAAAACCGTCACCGTGTACGTCTATAGACGTATGGCAATCCTGGCAAAGCATTCCTTTTTTATAGTGCACATCCTGCTCCATTGCGATGTAGTGTTTAGTATGCAGTTTGATCTGGCCTCCCCCTCCTTCGGTAAGCGGTGACCCATAGGCACTTTCCATCAAACCCTGATACGACGTGCCTATTCGCTTGCCGCGATCATGACAAGTGTTACAGCTTTCAACCGGAATTCCGCTGTAACTTTCACCATGAACCTTCACTTTTGCCTCCCTGGTCGACTGCATCATATGAACCAGCAGGTGTCCCGGTTTGTCTCCGGGTATCGTTTGATCGCCGCCTTCGTAAAGTCCTTCGTTACTATAAGGGATATGACACGCCGAGCAACCCATCCCGCGGTAGTCGCCTCTCACCTGTCTGCCCTTAACGCCCAGATGACAGCG
>SDBV01003735.1_pt1 | contig 22231 bp, 15 predicted proteins | sample 2277081 | NCBI WGS metagenome assembly SDBV01 (sample SAMN10402039, study PRJNA504765) | marine sediment metagenome | isolation source: marine sediment core GS10_PC15, 223 cmbsf | place: Arctic Ocean: Southern Knipovich Ridge | collected 2010 | reverse complement strand
GCCTGGATACCCCAGAACAGGAACACGGCAATGGCCGGTAATAGCCACAGGATCCCCCGGTCCGATCCATCGTCCTGCTGCTGGTAGGAAAGAAGGACAATGGCGATGAGGGCCAGGGCAATCCCCGTCCAGCCCCTTTTGCTGGCCCTCTCCTTCAGAAATACTACTGACAGAACGATGGTCACCACCGGGTAGAGAGAAATGATCGGGAATACCAGATAAGCAGGGCCGATTCGCAGGGTCTGGAACAGGATCAACTGACCTCCACACCCCATGAGCCCGGCACTTAATCCCAGTAGAACCGATCTCCTGTCAGAATCGAGTTTCCACCTGTTGAGTTTCAGGGCAAGGAGGGCCACCGGTATCATGGTAAATGCCCAGGCAGTATATCCCAGTGTAGCCGGGAAGCCGGCCTTCTCGGGGATTTCAATAAGAGCGCCCCAGACACCCCAGAGCACCGTGGTGGTCATCGCATAGTAGAGCCATGCCCTGCTTTTCATCTTATTCTTCATCTGTAAGTTTAATCACTGAGCAATATATTGTTCCGGATAAGGATATTGTCGGTTGACCGGGGCTCCACCCTGACCGCTTGTTCCAGGTCCCCGGAGCGGAAAAAATTCCCGCTGATGCGGATGCTCCTGCACCCTTTCCCATCCTTGTCTCCCAAAAGGATAAATGGTTCACTGGTAACCAGGTCAAATCTGTTGTCAGCAATAATTGAATTCCGCACAGCATTAAGGCTGACCTGTAGATTCTGTACGCTCACCACGTTATTCTTGAAGATGACCTCGGAGTCCTCGGCATAAAGGACAAATGCCCCCGCCGGCAGGGGTTTAAAACTGTAGAAGGAGTTGTCAGAAATATTGACACGCGAATTTCCGGTGGCGCTAATGACCGTTTTGCCAAACCCGGAAGTGGCCACACATTGCCGTATCGTCACCGGGCTGTTGATGATATTCACAGCGTTGCTGCCTTCCCCGCCCACGGTGATCCTGCTGTTTTCTATTACCATATCCGACTTGTACCTTCCTTCGCCTTTCTGTTGCTCATTCATATCCCTGGCCTGTATCAGGGGATAATTCGCAGGGCCTCCCAGCCGCGGCAGCCAGCCATGGAACATGGACTGGCTGATAAAAACCAGTTTGCTCTGAATTATTTCAAGCCCGATATAGTTCTGATAAATTACATAGAGCCCGCTGAAATGTATGTTGTCGACCCCTGAGACTAACAGGCCTGCTTCCTTCTTCTCTTCATTGCCATTATTGATCAGGTATGTGTTCCTGAAATCACTCTCGTGGATCCGGAGAAGTGTTAACGCATTGCCCGTGTTCTGTATCCAGAGGTTCTCAAAGCTTGAACTCCAGAATCTTCTCAAGAGTATCCCTTTCCCGCTGTTCTTCATGCCTTCCCTCTCTCCATCGATGGTCAGGTCCCGGATTATCAGGGCATAGAGGGGATCTCCTTCATAGGCATGGTACGGCCGGGGATTCATCTCTTTTTCTCCCTTTTCGATCCGGAGGGCATAGTCTTCCACAGGAGGGACCAATACGGTGCCCCGTCCCTCGCCCGTAAGCTTAATATTGGTGCCAATCAGGATGGATCTGTCCAGCAGGTAGGTTCCCTTGAGGATTTTTATCTCCCCGGAAGAACCAATGGAATCAATGGCCGACTGTATTACACTGGCATCGCCTTTCCCAGCCGTTCCCTGGCTGATGATGTTACCGTATCTGTCCTCTGCCAGGACCCTGCCGTTTTCAATGAATACTACGGCTGAGCAATCCCATTTCAGGCCGCCCTGGGTTGCACTGACACAGGAAATTAAAATCACTGTTGCCATAAGACATGAGAATATCAAACCGGAGATCCTGTACATTCGCGTTGCATTGTTTCTCATGATCAAATTCCTTATTTAGGTGATTTCCGGGAATGTTTCCCCTTAATGTCCAAATCACCAATATCCCTGCGTGCCCGCCCTGCAAGTGTGTTTTACCACTTTTCAGCTCCTCAATTCATGGATTGGATCAATTCCGGTCCGATCCTGTACTCCGGGAAATCCACTTTTCCGTCACCGATCCCAACCCTCAGGTACCGCCTGCTGACCTGCGTGCTGTTGTCTGAACCTGTCAGCTCCGTTACCAGCAAATAACCACCGGGATTACCGGGTAGGGCAACATTAACTGCTATATGCTCCTGAAAATGTGCGGCTATGGAAAGCTCCATGGCCTTCTCGAATACTGCGGATCCATCCTTATCGATCAATTTCACGGTGAGGGTTCCGCTCTTTGCTGATGGGGTATCATTCACTCCCAGGAGTTTGAATATCTGGTAATCCCCGGGTGTAAAAATCACCGGATCCTTTAAGTACCGTCCATCTTCCTGGTCGATAAATACTGCAAACGGAGAAAAGCAGTGATACTGCCACAGCAGACCAGGAGCGGGAACCAGGTCCCTGATGGGCTCAAGGAACCAGTCCCCGGTATATCCTTTATTCATGGTCAGGTAACTGAAACTCATCACCCCGGCCATACAGCGCCTCGCCCTCAATGCCTCTGTCTGAAGCTGGATAATGTAGGCGTAGAGATCCCAGCGCTCGCCTGTGGTTGCATCTGGGCCGATAAAATATTCAAAGAGCCCCGGTATCCGGTCCGCCTCGGTAGCCCAATCGTTCAACGGCTTGAAGTAGTGCTTCCCGGGCAATATATCCTTCGGGTCGGTCCTTCCCTTGGCTATAAAGGCAGGTGTCCCGTCCCGGTTCATCCACATCCAGGCATACTCGTTAACCACCTGTGGAACCGAAGCCCGTTCCGACCTCAGCAGGTAATCATCCTGGTAAAACAGTTGCCCGAAACGGTAACTCATCCTGTTATTCTCCACCTCTTCCTTGTTGGCTCGCTGCGAGAATATAAACGGGTAATAGTGAGGTTCGTCCATCTCATTTTGCAGCATATTATGCTCATCCATATATCCTGCATCCCAGATCCTTGTGGGATCCAGTTCCTTGAGCCGGGGGATCAGGACGTTACCGATAAAATCATGATTGGATTCATTCATGGCATCCCAGATGACGATACTGGGATGGCTCCCGTCGGCCCATATCCAATCGGTATATTCTTTCTCAATCTGACGGTCCCAGCCCCGGTTTTTCCACATGGGCCATTCGTTTTGGATCATGATCCCGTATTCATCCGCCATGTCATACCAGAAATCTGGTGCCAGTCCTATGCTGAATCGAAATGAGTTCCAGCGTAGCGCCTGGGGGATATCGATCAGGAATTTCCTGACCCACTCCCTGTCCCACAACAGATCTGCCCGGTCGCGATCGCCCATGAACCTGGAAATGGTAATATTGGAACCGAGAAGCACCACTTTTTCCCCGTTCAGTTCAAATTGGTTCCCATTGGCGCTGAAATCACGCATTCCAAAGACATCCACCACATCGTCGGATGGTTCCCCCAGGGTGGAAACTTCGATGACCGCCTCATACAGGAAGGGGGATTCTGGTGTCCATAAATTTGCACCTACTACAGGGACCTCAATTTCCACTTCCATCCGGTTCAGGCACTTGACGCTGGTTTTAAGGTAATGTGGATCAGATACCACTTTCCCGCTCTCTTTCTCCCTGATAATTACGGAAATATCTGTTTCGTAGTCGAGCAGCGAAAACTCCCTCCTGATCTTGTCGTCATGGTTCTCAAGCAGTACCTTCACCTTCACCATTTCATTTCTGACATCGGGAAGGCACAGTGAGCGGGCCACCCTGACCGGGCCAGTAAAGGTGACGAATACCTCATCCCAGATGCCTGGGATGTACGTGAATTGCTCAATATCTTTTGAAAAGGCCGACTGTGCAGGAATGCGGCTGATGTCATCCACGCGGATCATTAATACATTCCCGGAACCGGTCTCCAGGTATTTTGTCAGGTCACATTCTATGGGCGTGCTGCATTCCATATAAATGCCCAGGTCAATATCATTCAGTATCACCTGGGTATTGAACCGGCTTTTAAGTATGGTCAGGATAGCTTTCTGTCCAACCTGTTCCGGGGGTACTGAAAACTTACACCTGTACCAGCTGTATTTTGGATCCTGGTCGCCCATGAATAATTCATCGTACTGGTCGATACGGGGATGTGCAAGGTCAACAAGGCCTGGTACGGGTATCTTCCTGGTAAATTTCCGGGGCGGGTACGCTTTGTCCGTTTGTTCAAACTCCCATTCACCACTCAGGTTCATCTGGTGACGCTGGGCAAGGATATTGCTTGCCGAAAAGAGAAAAATCGCTACAGCCACCAGCCTACCAATCGTTTTCTGTCTTGAAGATCTCATACCTCTTCCAATTTAAGTGTAAATACTGTTTCTGCACATTTGTTGCCTTCCAGGATCAGCCATGCCCTGTATAATCCGGGCGGAACCTTATTGTCGTCAGCATCGGCAACGTTCCAGTCAATGGTCCTTATCCCGTCAAATTCTCCACTGTAAATGGTCTGAATCAGTTCCTTTTCATAGCTTCGGATCTCCAGCTCACCCTGCACTGTCCGTTCATAAGCGGAGAGATCCACCGTAACCGGAAAGCTGCCGGAATGTTCAGCGGAATCAGCATGTATGATGACCTTGATCTGCGGCGGATCATAGGTTAAGTCGGGTATGACTGGAGACAAAGGCGGCGGATTTTCACTGATCTCATATCCCTGCATCTCGAGGGCTTCTTTCACACCTGGGATCAGCCTGGAGGCATTCCAGTAATAGATGCGGTTAAGTACATCGGAAGGCAACGCCAGCCCGGGCCCAGGCCCACCGTTATTGCCAAATGTTAGCGGCTTATCGGTTTCAAGCCGTTCACGGAGGAATTTGAACCCAGCAGAAGTGCGCCTGCTGTTAAAATCTGTCCCGAAAAGAAAACGGTCCTTGTAATCAATCAGTAATGCTCTCAGTTTTCTATAACCCGGCTGGGGTTCATCCCACCATTTGCTGCAGCATATGTCCACAAAGAGGTTGGGATTCCTTTCGAAGAATTTGCGGAGTGTATCGATATCCGAATCCCTGTTGGTTAAGTAGAATCCGTGGGCCAGGATAAAGGTTGTTTCGGGATGCTGCCTGATCACCCTTTCGGCATCGCACTGGTGCACCATGAATTTGCCCGGTACATGCCAGACATCCTCAGGTGGATCGGCCACGTGCATCGCAATATAAGGTAGCCCAACCTCACCCATTTTTGTTATTTGCTCCGAGGACAATTCCGAGGGCAATGTATGGTACCTCAAATGAGTCTTGATACCGGAAAAATTCTGATCCTTAATCCCTGTGATTTCCTCCGGGGTAAATTGCGTGGCCCTCTGGCACAAAAGGATCCGGCCGTTCAGTGAATCCCGGATAAAAGGCATGAGGTCACTGCTGTTACTATTCACCGAAACACTTACAGTTCCGCCCCATTCTTCCATGACTTCAACACAATACTTAAAATCCTCCACCCCTGTGAGGTGGGTATGCATATCCACAATGGGTATTTGAGTGGTGTCATACATTTTTTGGTTCTGAATACGGTTCCCGCAACCGGTTAAGATCAGTACCACGGTCATTGGTAAAAGTAGTTTGTGCATAATAATTTCCTCCCGCATTTTACTTTGAATAAGACTAATTCTCCGTGTATCCAAATACCTTAATTTCATTTATCACCAGGTCTGACTTAGTATCCGAGTTTACTGTCAGCTTGATATACCGTACCTTTTCTTCTGCTATTTTCGAGGTGAGGATCTCAGATCCTGCAATCCCATGTTCCAGGACAGTCTCAAACCTGAAAACCGAATCACTCAGTATTTTGTAATTATTCCCGGATCCTTTCCCCTCGATTCGGTAGCTGTAATCTTCTGTGTTGAATTGTGCAATGGACACACGATCAATATTATAGTCCCTCCCCAGGTCAATCTCAATCCACTGGGGCAATGATGACGCTTTCCAACTTGTCTGCCTCTCCGGGGGAGCATCCCTTTCCGTGCTGTAGCTTCCGTCCACCGCAAGTTCGGAAGGATTACCGGGAAGTGCACCAGCAGATGCCCTGACCGGTTTGTTCAATGCTACATTTTTATAATTGCCCAGCCTGACAGAACCCACCGCTATCTTATTGCCGGCAGCCATGTGATCGTAGTAAACGGCCTCTCCATTCCTGTCAAATATGCTGCTGGGAAGGTCATGCTCCCCCGAGCTGCATTGGACCTTGAGCACCGAATAGATCAGGGGAACCCCGTTTTCAGCAACGATGGTATTCATATTGGGCCTGCTGTTGCACCAGGTGGGGATTACTATCATCTCTGCGCCCTTCTCCACCAGGGCCTTAGCAGGATCGGTAAACCAGCCGTCCCAGCAGATCAGGATGCCTGTTTTCCCAAAATCCAGGTCAAAAACCTCGTAGGAATCGCCCGGGGTCAGGTCACTCTCCTCGGGCGGTAAATTGACTTTCCGGTATTTCCCCACGTACCCGCCTTCCCGGTTGATCACTACCGCAGTTCCGTATATGTTTTGTTCAACCCTTTCCAGCGCATGGAAGATTACATTGATGTTGTTTTCCCTGGCCAGAGATTTCATGGAATCCACCAAAGGTGTGCTTTCCAGGTCCAGAGCGTCATGGGCGTGCCCCTTTCTGCTGCGAAAGTAGAACTCAGGCAACACCACCAGGTCCAGACCCAGGTTGCCTGCCTCCGCTATCACCGGGGCCACCCTTTCTATTTTCTCCAGCAGGGATTCATTAAAATCTTGTGTGGCCTCCATGGAAACGGCACCCACTTTCACCACTCGGTCCCAGGTGATTTCCGTTTTATCTTTTTGGCTTCCGCAGGCTGTCAACAGCACCATGATACCTACGATAACTTTACCTTTCATGCCCTTAGACTTTTGTAATTTTTATCTCCGCCATTTCCCCTGAAACCCAGCATTGCCCGATATGGATCTCTCCATTACTAATTTCAAGAAAAGGAAGCCCACCCTTCAGTCCTGCCATACCAAAACCGGTTTCCGTCGACAGGAAACAGGTAAAATCGTCCCCGATACGGGAATCGAAATAGAGGGCTTTTTCCACCGCATCGTACCGCAATCCGGTAAGAGCCTGCAGGAGTGAATAGCTGGACATGGCCCTCGCATACCAGCTCCCGCATTCATATTCATTGAATGGATTGCGTATCCGGCCGTCATAACGTTTACGGCAGGTCCTTACAATCTCCAGGCCCTCCTCGACCATCCCTTCCATGATCAGATGGGATGCCAACTGGTACTCAATACCTGTCCAAACCTCGTCACTGTATACAAAAGGCAGGGTGGGCTCTTCTCCGTATGGCCATGTGCAGAGAAGCAGGCCTCCTTCATTACCCAATGCATAGGAGGGCCGCTGTGGGTTCACATGATCAACCAGAGTACTTTTAAGGTTGTGATAGTGCACCGATTTCAAATGGCTCCTTACTTTTGGACCATCCAGGATGGGATCGCTGATCCCGCACACCCTGGCTAACCACGCACCTAAAACACCATCCGATAAACAACCATTTCCATATTGGTACTTTGGACCCTCCTTCCGGAAAAGCAACAGGGCCTCGGGAGAGTAATCAATATTCCAGGCGCCTTCCACGGCAGTTGGATCTTTTGCATTCAATCCCTTCCAGCTCACCTTTTGGACAAAATACTCCCCATTATAAAGCTCCGTCTCTGTATATCTTTTCCCTTTCAGGAACAGATCCCGGTAGAATGTGGCCGGTTCTCCCACGGCCTTACACATTTCCATAAAAGCGGTCAGAGCCCCCAAGTAGAAACTTGTACACATACCGTTGGGACCCCAAAATTCGATGTCGTAAGTATTATGGTGTGGCTCCTCGATGATCCCCCTGTGCCTCGGGTCCCACTGTGCAATGCAAAAATCCATGCTTGTTTTAACCTCGGGCCACAGTCTCCTGAGCCAATCGTAGTCTCCGGAAATCCGCCATTCCCTATACATTTTCAGGATCCCTCCCAGCTGTCCGTCCGCCGCCGGATGCCTGCCATTGTCCGTAGGCCTGATGGGCAAGGAGGCGCGAAATTTTTGAAATCCATCTTCGCTCTGATTCTCTAGGAATTCGGTCTCACGTAACGTTCTTTCCAGGGAAGGAAAGAGATGGGGAATGGCCTGGGCATAATTCCAGACATGAGTACATGATCCCGAGCAGCAACCAGAGTTATCTCGGCATCCCTCCCATGCCCAGAGGCGCCCGTCGGTCTGTCGCAATACAGTAGGCGATTTTAAAATGGAAAGGTTGGCTGCCACCGCTTCAAGAACTTCTGGGGGAAGTGTCGACCCGAAAAATGATGAGGAAAACAGAGCTGTTTTCTCCCGCAGCCGGTTGTAGTTCTCGCTCCAGTATGCAGATAATTGATTGATGTCTTTAAACTTTGCTGCGTACCATGGCTTATGGGTTGACGCACTGCTACAGGTTGCCCCATCTGGACTCTGATCCGCTCCCTTGCGTAGATCGGTTTCTGGAACAAACCAGCAGAACTTGAGTGTGATGACCCTTTTCTCTCCCGGTTCCAACCTGAAAGGAACAAATAGAGAAGCACCCGGAACTTTATCTTTGATGGGCGGATTTTCCACCATCATCCCCTTCTGAATAGTATTCCAGAGGATGGTTTCACTGTCGAACTGAACACCTCTGAACCAGTGGTGATTCACCTTCACCTCTTCCCGGTCGGTGAAAAACGCGAACTGTCCCCGGTGGTGGGGATTCTTTTCCGATCCTTTCTGGGACAGCAGAAAACCGTTTGGAAAGGATTCTATGGTATCACCTTCCTCAACTTGTCGGAGCCATGGGTGAGGTACCGGTATATGCATGAAATTCTCTGAATGGAAGGAGAATACACAATCAAAGGACCGGTCCCGTCCATTTTCAAAAGTATACTCAAAGGCACCGACTGGCAAGCTTGATGAATCCTCATCACCGGGGATAAACGGGCTCCAGCCGTTAATTCCAACCTTTACCGGGACTGTCTTATCCTCCAATCCTATCTCCCCAAAAGGAAATTGATTTAGAAAGCTGACCTCCCGGAACCTGGGGAATCCGTAACTCGTACCATTCAACCCCAGGCTGCTCTGAGGCTTCCCGAAATATTTCCATTCCGGCACCGGCCCTTCCAGTATTCTGGCTGTATTTCCGTCTTTACCCTTTATACACAGGGTGGCAAATGCGAAAGGCTCATGGTGGATGTCAGGTGTGTTCCGTACCGAGACATGTGATATGGCGCCGGTTCCCTCCATGCAGACCATCCCCGCCCCGATTCCCCCAATGGGAAAGGCAATCCTGTTCAGATGCTGTCCGGTATATGGCGAATTAAAGTCTCTGCCTGACTGCTGCCCAGGAACAACCTGAAGGTCTCCTCCGGACTCAGCATATTTGCCTGCCACAATTGGTCCGGAAAAAGGCACTGTGGTTACACCTGCTGCGACTGCTAATCGTTGTATGAAATTCCTCCTTGTTTGCATCAGATCTTCATTTCGGCATGACCCATTTCTTACTGAGACACTTTTTTTCAGTCCCAACTATCAGTCGGATGGCCTCAAAATTAAATCTGATCTTAAGAGTTCCTTGATCAGTGAAGGATATAAGCCCCGGGAGGCACCCCAGGGCCGCACTCTACCTGGTCGGGATTGGGAGGAGGACCCAAGCTTTTCAGAAGGATCCCCTGTGTACCTGAACCGGAAAGTCTAAGTAACGTATGGTAATCGTTCATGGTCTCTTCCAGGACTATCTCCACATTGCTGCTGTTCTGAAGGTTAAAGACTGGACCGGATTCGACCCGAATATCAATATGATCAAATTTCACATCCTGGATATCCAAACCAACAATTCCCTTATTTGCCCTGATGAAAGCCTGGCTGAGCTCTACTTCCCGGATCGCCATCTCAGGGAGCCCCTGCAGGAATACGGCCCTCTCCGCACCAACGCATATCACCTCGGAAGAGGCAATCGGAGACGGATACATTTCTTACATTGCCTGACTTTTCGCTGCCAATAACAAAACCGCCATGTCCATGATAGACCACGCAGTGAGCTATCACCAAATTTTCCGAGGCCACTCCTCTGGTCCGTCCGGCTTCGTTCAGTCCCGATTTAATGCAAATGGCATCATCGCCCACATCAAAATTGCAGTGATGCACCAGGACGTTGCTACACGACTCTAAATCAAGTCCGTCACCATTGGTTGAATACCAGGGATTTCTGACAGTAATATTCCGGATCACCATATCATTGCACAGCAAGAGGTGGAGATTCAATCTGGGAGAATTCTGAAAAGTTGGCCCGTCGAGCAGTACCTGGTCGCACGAAGTAAGGTTTACCAGGGCCGGCCTTAAAGCCTCCCTGGCAAACATGTACTCTTCCATTCCCACTCCAGGTTCCTTATCCAGTGCTTTTATCAGGCTGTCGCCCCGGGATGCTGCTTTAGACGGCCACCAGACCGTTGTCCCGTAACCTTTCCCTATAAATCCGCCCGATCCCAAAAGGTTTTCCCATTCTACAGGAGCCATCTTGTATTTCAACACGGGTCTCCAGTGATCCCCTCCCCCGTCAACAATCCCACTGCCCGTAATCGCTACATTAACAAGTTCCCTGCCTGTAATGGGTGACATACACCGGTATGGCCCTGTTAATGGCTTCCGCATTATCGGTGTGTCCGTCCGCTACAGCACCAAATACCATAATATCCAAGGTGCGGTCCGAGAATCCCGGCAATGAGATGGATGGCATTTGGAAAGGAAGTGCCTCAAAATATTGGTCTTCATCAGGAGCAAGTACCCGTCCGGTCTGGCATCGTGCAATAGCAAATGATATAGTGATCAGAAAAACGAAGAAGAGAGTCTTTAACATGGTTGTATACTGGGTTATTTTTTACCTTGGATTGATGACTTCGATCTTGCCTTCGGGATCCATCCCTGTCAGGTCGGTGAGGTCATAATATTCAAGCGCACCGGGTACCACATTAATGAGCACATCATTTGTGATCCCCGATTTTACAGCACCCTGCCAGGAAACCAGGGAGTTGTTTAGAGTGAGGGATTCAAACAATCCCGGCTCCAGAATCATAGCATGCAAAGCGGGAGGACCAGCATTCCCCCATGAGATCAGGTGGATCCTATTCCGCAGTGACGGATCCTTCTGCATAATACATTTTGTCACTACCAGGATATCTTCTGCCCGCATTCCCACGAAAGTCTTTCCAAGCATAAGAGCGATATAGAACTCGGCCACATCAGGGCCAGTAAATCCATGGGTCTGCACATACCGCCAGGGGGAGGTGGAAGTCTCTCCAAAACCTCTGATATCCACGGCCATTACTTCGTTCCCATCAAGAACCAGTTTCTCGAGGTCTCCTCCTTGGCCGGAACGATTGGTTTTTCCCTTGTCATCCAGGCATAGATAATAATCACCATTTTTTTTCTCAGGTATGAAATTCAATACAGGCAGCACTATATCTGTTTCCCAGTGTATCACACCCTTTACAATCTGATATCCATTGCGTGAAACCTCTCCCCTCTTCTCGAATCGGGGACAAGGCAAATCATCTAGCTCTCTGATCCCTGCTAACTCCCTGATCCGGTTGTAAATCTCGTGCTCGTTGTGCTCCCTGAAAAAACGGTTCCTGGCAATGGCCAGGTCCGTTTCCCTTTCCCGGCACAGGTCAAAGATTGATCTCGCCCCCTCCATCCGCAATACCTGGCCTTCCGGGCTACAATGCAAATCCTTGGTTTGATTCAGGTGAATCTCTTTTTCAACCACTGGTTCATCAATCCCCATTAACCACCTTTTCATCCAACGGACCATCCCTTTCCTCACAGGCAGGGTCAGACCATGTTTATCATTTACTTCAATGATCCCTACATTTTCAGGGTATCCCAGTTTTGTGTATACTCTGTTGGCCTGCCGGAAGGCCTCCCATGCACCCTCAACCGGAACAAAGTCATGGGTAGGCGGCAATACGAGGGTAGGCTTTGGAGCACGCATGATGATATAATCAGCATGGTCCATTCCAGCCTTAATCTGGTCACATATATTTTGCTCGGCATCACCCGGTCCGGGAAAATCATTCTTGCGTTCGTTGGTTGTAATAAAGGAACTGACAGCAGCACATGATATCCTGTCATCGATGGCCATCAGGTAGCTTGTCCTGTTTCCTCCACCGGAATTCCCCAAGCAGCCTACTCTTTCAGGATCGGTATCGGGCCTTGAGATGAGATAATCGAGTGCCCTGACCCCATCCCAGACCATATGTGTAGTCAGGCTTTGTCCCAGCAACAGGGGAACAACCCCTTCAATCATATGCTCAGTTGAGGCGGGATAAATCCCTTGGCCGGAGTCATCCAGGATCTGCTTTCTCTCGCCCTGCCCAACAGGATCGGGGCACAACACTGCAAATCCCTGATGAGCCAAGCTGATACAAATTTTCTGGTATGCAGCCTTTCCTTCATTTTCGTGCCCCGCCAGTACCAGAACCCCAGGATAAGGGGGTGTGGCAAAAGGCAAGTACATAAGAGCAGTGACATAAAAACCAGGCTGGCTTTCATAGATGATCTTCTCCAACCTGTAATGATCATGGTCTTCCCTTCCGACAATGGTTGGTTTGAGGGGTGTCCTGTCGGGAAATTGCAGCTTATCCAGAAAAAACGCCTTCAACTCTCTCTGGTAAGCCTCAATCTGCTCAGGCGTATCCAGCCTGCCTAGCTTTTCATCCCTTTGCCGAAATTCAGGGATTGACAGGTTTCTCAAGTATTTCCGCATCATTTCATCTTCCGGAGCCAAGGATGGATCTGGATCCAGCACGTTGAGATCGCCCTGACCCGAAACCCATGGGGAAGAACCCAGAACCAGTGACAGCAGCAACAAGAAACATATTATTCGCATTACTTATGCATTTTTATGGTGAGATGATTCTCATTGTCCTGACCTGTAAGCCTGATCCAAAGAAGTGAACGCTCCCCATTAAACCACCAGCCACTGTCGTTCACTGCGTAAAATGAGTCAGCACTCAAATAGTGGTTGAGCCTGGGTAGTTCATTCAGGTCCACCAAGGCCGGTATATGATCAGGGAGATGTACCCGCAGCAGGCAGTCCCGTGAAGATTCGGATATATCTATCTCCAGGGTACTATTGCCAGGAGCGGTGATCCTGAATTCAACCTGGGATTCACTGTCTTCCATAGCGAATGTACCCGTTCCCGATTCTTCCGGCCAGATGGCTACTGTCAAATATCCTGATGAGTTTTGATTTCCAAATCCCGATACTTCATTGGAGACCTCCATGGGCAGTATAGCCCCTCTCTTAATGTAAAGCGGGAATCTCCAGAGTCCTGATTTCGTCTCCCACCTGATTTTTTGTCCCCCGTTAACAACAATGCTTTCATCCCAGAAATCGATCCACTGGCCTTCGGGGAGATATACTTCCCTTGAAGGCTCACTGTTCAGGATCGGTGCAACAAGCAGGAATTCTCCCACAGTAAACTGATCCTCTATACGCCATGTCTTTATATCGTCCTGGTAGTCCCAGACGAGTGGACGGCAGATGGGGGTTCCATCATTGCTCGCAAGTACAGACAGGCTGAACCAATAAGGTATCAGGTCGGTATGCAACCAGGTAAGAAAACGGAAATGATCCTGGGCCTCCGGTGAAAACCACCAGGGCATCTGCATGGTCTGCATCCCGGGTAACATGGCTCCGAACTGTGCCCACCGGATCCAGACATCCTCAGGGGTTCGCCTTTGTGGTTCAAATCCCCCAATATCGGACGACACAAAGGGAAAGCCCGAGATTGCAAGGGATAAGCTGGAATAGACAGAGGAAGGCAACCCGTTATTTCCGAAAGTGCCGCTCAGGTCGCCGGGCCATTTGAAATTCGTATAGCTCGTTGACCCCATCCATGTGGCCCGCGGTATCATAAGAAAATCATTCCCGAATTTGGTGGTAAGCGCCTCATAGAAAACCTTGTTATATTCCAGCGCATAAGCATTATGATAATCCTTTCCAATGCGTCCTCCATATAGCAGGGCATCCTCCTGGAGGTCCTGGCCCGCATCCAGTTTGAATCCTTTTAATCCCAGGTCCAGCGATCGGCTAATCTGTGCTTTCCACCATTCCCGGGCACCCGGGTTATAGAAATCAATGTAGTTGTAATAATTACCCAGTAATTCACTTGATTCTGAAACCTCCGCTTCTTCAGTGCTGACTGATACATCCGGATTTCTGACCAGGTAGCCCTTATCTACTGCTTCCCTAAAATTTGAAGCTGAAGCGGTGGTATAGGGGACGGTCCATCCCAGTGCTTTCACCCCGGCCTTCTCGATCTGCCGGATCAGGACACTTATGTTTTCTGTAAAATCGGGATTGGGAATGAAAGTGGTTCTCGCGGTTTGCCAGGGTGGTTCAAACCAGGTTACCCCCACCGGGATATCCATGGAGTCCAGCTTGCGAATCATCTCCATGAAATGATAGTCCCTGAGGGTTTCAATCCCCATCCCCGGAGCCGCCGGATCCCCCATGAGCCAGAACCATGGTTTTAATGCCCATTCCGGTGGCATGGAAGGCAGTCCTGTAACTGAGAGGTGGTTCTTTACCGCAGTTGCCAAAGATTCGCCCGATACTATTACGTAGTTAAGGATGCCTGTGGCAGCCTCATACCGTAATTGCCCGGTATGAGCCTGACCTATATCAAAGCTCACCCTTCCCCCGTAATCCAGAAAGAAAGTATAGTTCCTTGTTGAAACATAATAGGGCATATAAGCACATTCGTCGGGGGTCCCCACATGATCCCATATTTCGATGACCTCTCCCCGCTGGGCAAATTTACCATTCCAGGTTTCCCCGAACCCGTAAACCTCCTCGGATGCATGAAGCAGGTTCCAACCCCTGACTCCCTTTGCATTGCCCGGATCTAACATGATCCTGAATCCTGAGGGCCCCTCCTTCCCCACGCGGGCTGATACCTTCTGCCCGGAGGAAAGGGACAACACCAATTCTACCCCTTCTACACCCCCGGTTACAATCTCATTGATTCCTGCCACAGACTCCCATTGATCCCCCATTAGAAACTGCGGGGGCTGCTCCTCGGAAAACTGGACTGTGCCCCGGGAATCCAGCAGTGAAACTTTCCATGGGTGCTTTTCGATCCGCAGTGAAGCGTTCATGTTATGAATGACCATGCAATTTTCCAGGTGCTCAACAGCGAGGCTGTCATGATGGAAGGCCCATACTGAAGTACAGAAAAGGCTTAAAAAAGAGGCTAATACAAATTTCATTTTTCGTCAGCAATTGATAACGGGAAATCATTGTTGATGGAATGCGCTTCAAGTAGCCGGGCATCCAGGTCTTTCAAAATCCCGGGTTCCCAGAGCGAAAGGTCAATTGTCTCTCCCGGATCATCCGAAAGCCTGTACAATTCGGTTGAAAGGCCCGCTTCTGATTTGATTTTGATGAATTTCCAGTTATCCTGCAGGATGGCCTGCTGCTCATGTCCGTCAGATGCCAGTTCCCAGTAAAGATATCTGTGTTGTTCCTGCTGGCCCGAATCAAAAAGGGTTGGTAAGAAGGAGATGCCGTCCGTTCTTAACTCAGGTTCGATACCTGTCAGTTCGGCCAGGGTGGGCATCACATCCCAGAATGCGGACAGGTGGTGGCTCTGCCCCGGCTCAATTTTGTCCGGCCACCATGCAATCATGGGCACCCTGATCCCCCCCTCGTACAAATCTCTTTTATATCCCCTGAATCCACCCGGGCTGTTGAAAAAATCGGGATCTGCCCCACCCTTGAAATCAGGTCCGTTATCGCTGGTGAAGATCACCAGCGTATTTCCGGCAATACCAAGGCTCTTCAGTTTGTTCAGGATCTCTCCTACATGACGGTCCAGCCTGGATACCATTGCAGCATATGTGGCATGCGGCCATTCCTGTGGACAATACTTCGAAACGACCCAACCGGGCCCGTAAGCACTTCCGGGAACCCCTTCATAGGGTGTTTCCGGAAATTTTCCCTTATAAGACTCGAAAATCTCATCCTCAGGAACGATCAGTTCAAGGTGGGGTATGATGTATGGAAGAAAAAGGAAGAACGGTCTGTCCTTTGAGTTTTCAATAAAATCCAGTGCTTCTTTGTGAATAAGGTCATGGGCATACACACCTGTGCTTTCACCGTCATTGCCTTCCAGCAGGATCTGCTGGTTGTTGCGCCAGAGGTGTTTGGGATAATACCGGTGTGCCTGCCGCTGGCAGTTGTATCCGTAAAATTCATCGAATCCCTGTTTGTTCGGGTCCCCTTCCTCCCCAACGAATCCCAGCCCCCATTTGCCAAAGGCACCTGTTCTGTACCCGGCTTTCTTCAACATTTCAGCAATGGTAAAATCCTCAGCGGGTAGTGAATACTGGCCTTCAGGGCTGAATTCCCGGTTTCCCCTGACAGATGTATGGCCTGTATGAAATCCCGTCATCAGTGTGGCCCTTGAGGGTGCACAAACCGTACTTCCGGAGTAATGATGCGTGAAGAGTAATCCTTCGGATGCCATTTTATCGATGTGCGGTGTTTTGATCTTTTCCTGGCCATACACCCCCAGATCCCCGTATCCCAGGTCATCGGCAAGGATATAGACTATATTGGGCAGGTCTGCTGCTGCATGCTTCTGCTGGCATCCGGTAAAACAGCCAAGCACCAGGAAGAATAGTCCCGGAACCACCGGTCCCCATTTTTTGTTTGCGTTGATCATATTCATCACACTGTTGGATTGTTGCTCGCGTGTAACCGGATTACGATAACCACCTGTCGAGGTTCTCCCTGACAAAATCGTCATCGTTCAGCTCAGGATAGCTCCTATATACCCTGTCAATTTCGTTCCTTTGGTACGGGGACAAAATATCATTTTCATTCAGTGTCCACACCCCCTCAAACAGTCCCTGCCTTCTCAGTACTTCATGCAGTCCGACAATACAGCCCTTAAAACCATTGGCCGCATCAAAGAATGCGGCGTTTGAATCGGTTACTTTGTTGGCAAAAACCATCCAGTCGGTTGCCGATTTCCCGGAATTATTCATTTTAACCTCATCCAGCAGTTCGACTGCTTTCCGTACCCAAACCGACCAGTGACCCAGCAATCCGCCGACAATCCGTTTCTTGACAATCTCTCCCTTACTAACAATCTGATATACTGAGAGCAGGTCCGTTACAATACTGTCGTCATTGCCAGTATAAAGGGCCACCTCCCTACCCCGCCCGGATTCCACTACACCCCTGACCACATCCAGGGTCTGGTACCTGTTGAAAGGTGCAATTTTTATAGCCACCACATTCTCGATCCTGGCAAATTCCCTCCAGAAATCCACATCCAGATCACGGCCTCCAACCGCTTTTTGCAGGTAGAATCCTATCACCGGGATGATCCCCGCCACAGCCCTGCAATGGGCTATCAGTTCCTCGTTGGTGGCCTTCTGAAAAGCGGCCATGCTCAGCAATACTGCATCGTATTTTAGATCTGCGGATATTCTTGCTTCTGCCACTGCAGAATTTGTCCCTCCTGCGACCCCGGCAATACGGAACACTTTTTTTTTCGATGCATTTTCAAAAGCATCCATTTCATCCTTTGCCAGCTCTAGCACTGGATGGTACAACCCGATATGGGGCGCCCTGATTTCGAACTGGGTGGTATGGACCCCAACAGCCAGTCCGCCGGCTCCTGACTCCATGTAGTATCTTGACAATGCCCTTTGCCTTCGCTCATCCAGTTTCCGGTTCCTTTTCAGCGCAAGCGGGTGCGCAGGGATAACCAGTCCTTCATGTAACGCATCGAGCTTTTCCTGTTCTATTGCTGAATTATTCATGGTCCAACCTATTAATATTTTCCGTTTCTCACTTCAAAATGGGTTGGTTTACCCAGTAATCCACCCCCCTCCATCATCCATTCGGCGGTCCATTTTACGATCTGGTTCAGCGAAACGGAGGGCTTGCCCAACAGCTCGTACGAATGACTGCCGTCACCAAGCAGCGCTGTGTTGTTTTCGGTGCCGGTAAATTGCAACGGCTTACCCATCAGTTGTCCAAACTTTTCGGCAACAGACCTTACTGAGAATATCTCCGGGCCGCAAATATTCAGGATCTTTGCGGGGCTCTCGCATAATTTAAGTGACCTGAGGATCATATTGTTGGCATCACCCTGCCAGATAACATTGGCATGCCCCATGGAGAGGTCAATGGGTGTGCCATTGAGCACTTTTGTGGCAATATCCACCAGCACACCATAGCGCATCTCCACCGAATAATACAACCTGATGATTGTAACAGGTGTTTTGTATTTGGTGCTCCCGTATTGAAATAACCTTTCCCGGCCCAGGCAAGACTGCGCATACTCTCCCACCGGTTCAGGAATATCTTTTTCAGATGACCCGTTTGTGGTTGTAGGGACCAGCGGGTACACGCAGCCTGTCGATAAAGCGACAATCCTGCTGTGTTTATACCTTTCAGCTATGAGTCCGGGCAAATAGGAGTTTATAGCCCAGGTAAATGGTTCACGACCTTCGGTCCCGAATTTCTGCCCCGCAAGAAAGATGACCTGGTCTGCATCAGGCAGGGATTGCAGGAATGTCTGGTCCATCAGGTCCCCCTCGAACGTCGAAATCCCCTGTTCTTCCAGTAGCTTTTTCTGCTTTTCTGAGTCGAAAAGTGAGGCCCCGAATACCTGTCCCCCCTTTCCACCAGCCTGCATAGCTTTTTTGGCCATACCTGCCATGGTCATTCCCATCTTTCCGGCCACTCCCAAAAACAACAGATCTCCCTCCATGGTTTTGAGATCTTCAATAAGTTCATCGGACGGTTCGGATAACACCTCTTCCAGTTTCTCTTCGTTACGAAACTTCATAAATTGTCTTTATCGGATTAATTTAATATGATGACAGATAATTCAGGCAAAATCTACCAGTTAAGCAGCAGCAACCTGACAGATGTTGATTATTTTTGGTTATGGCCTATGTGAAACTGCCCCCGTAAACACAGATGATTCCTCACAGCAAGCTTCGAGGAGAGTCAAATCATATGCAATCAATACAAGCGTAGAACTATAACAGGAATTAGATAGCCAATGTTTTTGGAACCAGGTGACACAAGTTGGTCATAAAATAAGGTGGTTTCAAAAAAGAAGTATCTTTCATGCAAAATATTTGTGAAATGAGTTCCTCAACAAGCTTCTTGCAAAACAGATTAAAAACCGGGGATATAAAAGCATTCGAATTGCTCTATAATGAGCATTATAATTCCTTGTGCCATTTCGCCCAAAGATTCGTTTTTGATCTGGATACTGCAAGAGAGATTGTCCAGGATGTTTTCGTCCGCATTTGGGAGAAAAGAGGGTCGCTTCCAGTGGAAAATTCATTAAAAACATATTTGTATACTTCAGTTCGCAATAAGTGTCTAGATCATCTGAAACATATGAAGATTGAATATGAATTTGAAAAAATGCGGATTAGAGAACTTCGGGAATCTGGAAATAACTCATTAAATACAATTGATCATCCTTTAGATGGATTAATTACTAAAGAATTAGAGAAGACAATAAAAGACGCTATCGAAAATCTGCCTGACAAATGCAAGGAGATATTTAAATTAAGCCGGAATAAAGGCCTGAAGTACCGTGAAATTGCAGAAGAACGGAATATCTCTGTAAAAACGGTCGAAACGCAAATGTCCAGGGCTATTCAATCATTGAAGAAAGAACTATCCAGTTTTTTTATACAATAGCTGCACAAATTAAAGAATTTTCGTGAGAAGCAATCATGAAATATTCAAGCCTGGAATTCAATAATAAAAACAAAACCTAAGTAAGGGTAAAGCAGGATTCAATCGTATTAAAATGGAGGGAAGGAATATGAAAATGGAACGAATGGTAAGCAAAGAACTGGTTATTAAATTTCTGACCGGTGAATCCACTGAGGCTGAAAGCCTTTTAATAGATCAATGGCTAAACAAGAAGGCAGAGAATAAAGAGTATTTTGATGAAATAGAGTTTCTCTGGAGAGCCTCTGGAATCAACCGGGAAATTAGTGAGGAGGATAAGAAGAATGACTGGGAGACCATCCTGGGCAGAATCGAGAAAACGGCTGAATCTCATTCAGTAAAATCGAGGGATAAACAGGCAGAAACTCATACGGCTTCTTCCATAAAATCGAGAGATATTCTTAACAAATTCCTTAAGATCGCAGCAATCTTTATTCTTGCATTCTCTTTCTCCTGGGCAACCTTCTATTTTCTTAATAAGAGACCTGGTACTGGATCTCTTGCATACAACCAGATCATTACTACCAGAGGACAAAAATCACAGATCATTTTATCTGACGGTACCAAAGTCTGGCTGAACTCTGAAACAATTTTTAAATACCCTACTGCATTTAATGAGAATCAACGTGAAGTTTTTCTTGAAGGGGAAGCATTTTTCGAAGTTCAGAAGAAAGATAATAAGAGTCCTTTTTTAGTTAATACAGCGGACATTTATATTAAAGTTCTGGGGACCTCTTTTAATGTAATGGCCTATTCTGATGAAGCAACCGTTGAAACTACCGTTGTTGAAGGATCTGTTAGTGTAGTCAGGAAAGGCTTAAAACCATCCCAGGATAGAAATATCATTCTGAACCCAAATCAAAAAGTCACATTTCTAAAGAAAGGATCACGGATCACTCTTTCTGAGATTGAAATTGATAAGCCCACCCTGGTTAAAAGTAAAGAATTAATACAATCCATATCACCAACTGATAAAGACCAAATTCTCATTTCCTCAAAGGTCGACATTGATCTGCACACTGCATGGAAAGAGGACCGGTTAATCTTCAGAAGTGAAACGCTTGAAAATATTGCCTATAAGCTGGAAAGATGGTATGATGTAAAAATCCATATTCAGGATGAAGAATTAAAGAATAGCCGGTACACCGGAAAATTTGCGCACAAAGAAACCCTTACCCAGGTGATGGAAATACTTAATCTTACCACACCGATTAATTATTCGTTTAAGCAGAATGAATTATATATAGAGCAAGTTCCCGAGTAATATAAGAGGGAATAAATCATTTAAAAACTTAAAACAGTTATGAAAAAACCCTGTACAAATAAGCTGGTAAAAAAAAATCGGGAAATGCTAACGACATTTCCCGAAAATGATTTTAATTAATTAACCCTGATGTAGTCTGAAATTGCTTAATAACAAAAGAGCCTTCTAATTAAAAACATTCAAATTTATGAAAAATGCTGGTATAAAAGGTGTGATTTTTAATGATTTCAATAGAAACACACTAAAAATCTTGATGATCATGAAACTGACAACCTTCTTCCTCCTGATAAGCATCCTGAGCATTACCGCCAGGGGATATTCTCAATACGCACGGTTGGATCTATCTCTTCAAAACGCTTCCATTCAGGAATTTATTCATGAGATTGAAGAGCAAAGCGAATTTAATTTTTTCTATAAAGATGATCAGATAGATCTAAACAGGATGGTCAGTATCGAGGCCAAGAACAGCTTAATAGGGGAAGTTTTGAATGATGTATTTGAAAATACCGATATTTCATATACTGTTGTAGACAAAGTAATTGTAATTACACCCAAAGAAGTACAACAAGGCATCCAGGTTACAGGAACAGTTAAATTAGCTTCTACAGGGGAACCCCTTCCGGGTGTTAGCATTGTTATTAAGGGAACCGTGACCGGTGTCATAACCAATGCATCTGGCAGTTTTAGCATATCTGTTGATAACAATGATGCCATATTGATTTTCTCATATATTGGACATATTACTCAGGAAATTGCAGTAGGCGACCAAACGATCATTGAGGTAATACTTCGGGAGGATGTTTTTGGTCTTGAGGAAGTAGTAGTTGTTGGATATGGAACACAGAAAAAAATAAACCTGACTGGTGCCGTAGATGTAATAAATGATGAAGAAGTATTTAACAACAGGTCTGCGGAAAATGTAGGACAGATTTTACAAGGTGTTTCTCCTAACTTAAATATTAGTCTTTCAAATGAAGGGGGAGAGCCTGGTGCGGGTAACAATTGGAACATACGTGGGATAGGATCTTTACAAGGCAATTCTTCACCTCTTATTTTAGTTGACGGAGTAGAAATGGATGTGAATACACTGGATCCTTCCTCTATAGAAAGTGTTTCGGTTTTGAAGGATGCTGCTTCGGCAGCAATTTATGGTTCAAGGGCA
>SDBV01003734.1_pt1 | contig 22231 bp, 18 predicted proteins | sample 2277081 | NCBI WGS metagenome assembly SDBV01 (sample SAMN10402039, study PRJNA504765) | marine sediment metagenome | isolation source: marine sediment core GS10_PC15, 223 cmbsf | place: Arctic Ocean: Southern Knipovich Ridge | collected 2010 | reverse complement strand
TTTGAGTCTAATTTATATTCATGCTCATTAATTAGCTGAACTGCCTCTTCTCTAGTCATACGACCTTCCCGAATATCTAAACTTAAATAATCTGTGAGAGCCCAATGTCCAAATTTTATAAATTTAAACCAAGTATGAACTAAATAACCTATAGTGTCAATTTGTAGGTAATGTAAACCTGGTAAGCCTTCCCGTTCCCATTCACCAGTATCATTTAGAGATTTCCATCCATTCTTTATAGCCCATTCATAGTTCCCATAATCACTCCAGGGAATGTAATAACTTAAAAATCTTGCTTCAATTCCGGTCTTTTCGATTTCTTCCATGGAAGGATAAATTATAGGATTAAGGTCTTTTAATGTAATATCATCATCTAACCATTCCTCCATAGGAATCGGTTTAACAACATCATTTTTAATCTGTACAAGAGCATCAGGTGTATTTTCTTTTTCTGGACCACCTCTTTCATATGATGTATTTTCGCCCCAAATTACAAGAGGGATGCCTAACTTAATAGCCATTTGTAAAGGGTATGCATAAACCGCTCTATCCCAGTACCAACATGGAACTAATTGTTTCTCAAAAGCTTTTTTAAACATTAATCTAGCTACTCTTCGATTCAAAGTCAGAGTGTGAATATCAACTCCGAATCTCTCACCCAAATTAGCATAATTTAACCGTCCAGTTTCTGTCCAACTGAAATTATCGATTGAAATGCACAAAGGATTCATTCCTAGTTTCTCTTTGAAGATATGAACCTGATAATGACTATCCTTTCCACTACTGACTGTGATTATGCAATCATAATAATCCCCGTTTCGCCCTCTATGCTTCTCAGCCAAGTTTTCTAATTCCTTCCACCTTTCGTCCCAATCAACATTTTTTCTATCTTCATATCTTTTACATGGCATACAAACACCATCATCATCGAAGGAAATATATGGACGAGTATCAGGCATTACGCATTTTTTACAATATCTCATTTTGCTATATCTTTAAGCTTATTTAAATTCTCTAATATTTAGTTATGAAATTGGATACATTATTAAAATAAATTTATTATATTTTATAAGAAATCTTTCTTATTTACTACAAGACATAGGTGTTTTATAATAAAAGGAAAAATTGAGTTAATAATGTATAATTTTAAAAAAGCTGGAAAGAATTTAAAAATTTTTGAATATGCTAAAATAATTAAGCCAGAAGTTATTGAAATTGGGGATAATTCTGAAATTGATGATTTTTCCTTTATCTTTGGAGGGAAACAAATTTATATTGGGAGATACGTTCATATTTCAAGATTTGTCAGCATTATTGGAGGAGGAGAATTATACTTAGGAGACTATTCTGTTCTAGCTGATGGTGTGAGAATCTTAACAGGAACTGATTCTTATCACGGAGGATCTAGAATGTCAACGTGTTTACCCTTAGAACAACGAAATCTTAAAATATCTTTTGTTCGAATTGAGAAAGACGCTTTTATTGGAACTAATGCCATTGTTCATCCGGGAGTTACTGTTGGAGAAGGGGCAATTATTGGAAGTAACAGTTTAGTCCTAAAAGATGTAGATCCATGGACTATAAATGTTGGGAGCCCTTGTAAAGTGATAAAGAAGAGACCTAAGATAAAGTTTGAAGATCTCTAAACATTATATGTAAGTTTTTTAATCAAAAAGCTCTTATCAATTTTTAAGCTTTCTAAAATTCTAACAATTCGTTTTGATGTATTTCCATCTCCATAAGGATTTCTTACAGTTTGACAAAGTGCTTTAAAATCCTTAGATAAAGCTTTTTCTACTGCAATTTTAATCTCAGAGTAAGTTGGAGGAACATTAATTACATTTCCGGAACTTTCTCTACCTTTATTTCTATCACCTATGTTCACCACTGGTAATTTAAAAAAAGAGGATTCAATAAGGCCGCTACTACTATTTCCAATCATTAAATCAGCATATTTAAGAATACTTAAATATTGTTTTCTTTCCAAATTTGGATATATTCTGAACATAGGATTATTTCTATTTGACTCTATTTCATTGATTATTAAATCACTTCCAGGATCATTATTAGGATATATAATGATTGATTGGATATTTAAATCTTTTAATACTTGGAGTGTTAAGGCTATTTGTTCACCGGCTTGACTAAATTCAACAAGATATGGATGTTGGATACACAAAATAGTACATTTGGAGGGATTTAAGTTGAATTCTTTAAAAAATTCTTTTTTAGACAATACTTCATTTTCTTTTATTACATCGATAGTCGGAGATCCAACCATCTTAATTCTCCAGGATTGTTCACCCATTAGTTTTATCCGCTCCGCACTTTTAATTGTAGCAGGGAAATGAATATGAGCAAATTTAGTAATTGCATGTCTAATTTGTTCGTCTATTTGACCTTGTGATATATTATCTCCACCGTGTATGTGTGCAATTAGTATTGATAGAGTTGACGCCGCTATTACTGCTGCTAAAGCTTCAAATCGATCACCTAAAACTAAAACAATATCAGGATTTAATTTACAAAAACATTCAGTAAAATTAATTATAGCCTTACCAACTGCTTTTCCTAAACTTACTTCACTATTTTCCTTTGGGTCATACATTTGAACGGTTTTGGTGATTTGAATGTTATCCTTTTTAATGTATTCAATTGTAAGACCAAATTCCTCCAATAAATGCATTCCTGTAACTAGCAGTGACATTTTTAATTTTTTAGAATTACTTATCTTTTCTATTACTGGCTTAAGATATGCATAATCAGATCGGGCCCCGGTAACAATACAAATATGTGTGTTTGTCAATTATTCAATATCCTCCCATTTTATGATAGAATCAATTGGAACATTCTCCTTAACTTTTTTTCCAATAAGGGCCTCGTAATGTTTAGGAGAAATCCCCAAACCAGGTCTTTTTAAGGAAATATTTTCTGTAGTTAGAATGTCTCCTTTTCCTATATTTTTTATTGATACAATACTCTTTCTCGCTTTTTTAGCAATACTTATTTCATTTTCAGAGGGAAATTTTTTAAAACTTCCTAAAGCTTTTTCTAAATTTCGAATTCGAGTTACCCATTCCTTAAGTTCATCGGGATCCAAGGAGGCTCTATGATCCGGACCTTCCATATTTTTATCTAGTGTAAAATGCTTTTCAACAACTTTTACTCCTTTAGCAACAGCACCCATAGAAGCTTCAATTCCAAGAGAATGATCTGAAAAACCTATTAAAAATTTTGGAAACTCTTTTTTGAATGTTTCAATTACATTTAAATTAATTTCATCGTATTGAGCAGGATAATTAGTTGTACATTGAAAAATGATAATTTCTTCATTTTGGTTATCAATAATAAAATTCACCGATTCCTTTACCTCTTCTAAAGATGCCATCCCTGTTGATAACAAGATTGGTTTTTGTTTTGAACAAATCATTTTTAGTAATGGAAAATTATTCATATCGCCAGATCCTATTTTATAAGCAGGAACTTGGAGTAAATCTAATAATTCTAGAGATTTATTATCAAATGCAGTTGATAAAAAAATTATCCCTTTTTTTTCACAATATCCTTTAAGATCTTTAAAATTTTCATTTGTTAATTCATATTTCTTAAGCATATCATAAAAACTTTCATTAGAATCAGTTTTAATCTTTTGATAATCCACTTTGGTAGTGGATCTTAGTATTAAACTATCAGTATTATAAGTTTGAAATTTTACGGCATCAACTTTAGCATTAGCAGCGATATCTATTAATTTTTTTGCTAAATTAATTTCACCATTATGATTTACGCCTGCTTCTGCTATTAAAAATACCGCTGAATATGGGCTAATTTCTGTTTTCCCAATCAATATCTTTTTCATAATTATTCCTTTACAACCCCTTATCTAGTATTTATAATGATTGTATTAAAGCCTAAAATAATTTCTTTCGTGTAATAGCTCTTTTCTTTAATGAGTAATGGTTATTCAATATAAAAATATTTTTCCTTTTTTAAATAATTCATTATTCTAAGTGCTTAGAGAAAATCAATTTAAATAATAATTTATAAAAAATCCCTACATCATGCGAATTCATTAAAAATATCTTAAAGTTAAACATGAGAATGAATTAATTTCAGAAGTTATGAGATAATAATTTATTCTAATACTAAGAATTTTTAAAGTAAGATTATGCTTTAAATTATTACTTCTGAAAAAATTTAATTTAGAATCATTGTTTTTCTTAAAAAGAATGATTTTTTTTTTCAAAATTAACTTTGGGTGCTTAAAATTATAGTTAAAAATGTAAAAATTAGAAAGAAAACAATTGGAAGCAATTATCCTGCATTCTTAATTGCTGAGATGGCATGTGCTCATCAAGGAAAAATTGAGAATGCTTGTGATTTAGTAGATGTCGCGGTAAAAGCTAAAGTAGATGCTATTCAAATCCAAGTATTCAAAAAAGAAGTTTATATGTCTCCCACGTATAAAGATTATGATTTAATTACTCGTTTAGAATTAACTCAAGATGAGTGGCAAAAAGTAATTAATTTGATTAAAAAATCAGATACCTTATTTTTTGCTACTGGGTATGATGTTGAGAGTATAAGATTTCTAATAGAAAATGAGGTAGATGCATTTAAAATACATTCCTCTGATAATTCCAATCCAGAAGTACTTAAGAAAGTTGCACGATCTCAAAAACCAATTTTTCTTAGTTGTGGTGCTTCAAAAATTGAAGAAATCAAAGATGCAATTAATTTTTTGAAGAAAAATGGGACAAAAGACATAATTTTGATGCATGGCTTCCAAAGTTTTCCCACAAAACTTAAAGACACTCATTTGAGCTATATAAAAACATTAGAGAGAATATTCGGGCTAAATATTGGATTTTATGATCATGTTGAAGGTGGATCAATTTTAGCTAAAATTATTCCAATGATGGCTATTGGGTATGGAGCTCAAATAATTGAGAAGCATTTTATATTAAACAGAGACGAAAAGGGTATAGATTATGAATCCTCATTAGATTCCAAGAATTTTATTGAATTTGGAAAAATTCTTAGAGATAGTGAACAAGCTATAGGTGTGTCAGGAGTTAGGAATTTCACGGAAGGAGAAATAAATTATAGAGTATATTGTAAAAAAAGTATAGTATTAAAGAGAGAAATTATGGAGAGTAGCAAAATAAACAGAGACGATGTTATGTTTGTAAGGAGTGATCCGGGTATACCTCCTTTTAAATTTAAAGAAATTGAAGGTAAGATCGCAAAAAAAAATTTAAAGAAGTTCCATAATCTAACGCTTGAGGATTTTTAAATTCTTTTAACCTTGTTTTATAATAGAAAGCTGTTAAAGGGAATTTACTTTTTACTTTTTAATATTAATTCTTTTATTTTATCAGCTACTCTTTGACTACTTCTTCCGTCTGTGTAGGATAGGACTTTCTTGAAGTATTTTTTTCTTTTTCTTAAAAAAAGTTTATAATAATCATCAGAAAGACAAAGATCTATTGCTTCTGGGATATCTTCAATATTGGTGACTTTAATGTCAATTTCTTCTCTAAAATGGTCAAACATATTTAAAATATTTTTTGGATTTAAAATGATTATAGGCAATCCCATTGCTGCAGCTTGAAAAGAAGTAAAAGAATTAGTGGAAATTTGAACATCGCATATTTCAAACAGTTCAAATAAAGAACTATCTTTAACAATTCTAACATTAGGGAATTTACCAAATATTTTTTCATATTTTTTTTTCGGTTCCCTCGGATGTACTTTTATAATGAAGGTTAAGTTGTGTTTTGATACAATTGCTTTCTTATACATTTCTTTAACCATTTTGAATTCTTTTTTTCCAAAAGCTTTATCTATATCCTGAGTGCAGATTAGGATGTTTTTTTTAACTTTATCTCTACTAGAAAATCGTTTAAATATTGAATCAAATGCCGGATTCCCAACGAAATAAGTGTTTTTTCTTTTTGGATTTTCTACAAAATATTTACTCCATAATAACAAGTATGTATTTTGATTTTCATTTCCATAAATAGGTCGTTTACGAAAGACAGGAATTCTTAAAATTTGATTTACAACTAAATATTTAATTTTATGAAGAATTCCATATTCTTTTATAGGAATAACAAAATCTAAGAAGGAAGGTTGTAAGATAACGAATGGAATTGATTTTTTCCTACACAAAGAGAAAATTATTCTATCACTCAAAGCCAAATCCGAACAACTAATTACTGCTTCAGGATGATACTTATTTAAATAATTTGATATCGTTTTTTTATACTTATAGTGAATCTTTAAAACATTCCATAATCTTTTTGCATTAAAATTAATTTTTTTTAATTCATGATATTTATCAAAACGTGTTAAAATCTTTTTTTGATTTTTCTTAATGTAGTTTTTATCAAATTTTGAACTCACTGGATCATTAACATTCAATAAAATTCTTTTATGCCTTTCAAAATATGGGAGAATAGAAAAAAATTGAGGACAAGATAAATAACTGTATGTAGCTAAGAATAGAATTAAATTTTCAGACATATTTTTGATCATTTAAATTAAGGAAATGTAAGATAAAGAGCTGAGTATAAAACAAAATTATTCCACGTGTCGTGTTTTTCTAAATAAAATTTAAATGTTTAAAATATTCTGATGATTAAAACTTTTCTATGATATTTATAAAATAATAGTTTTCATAGTATTGCTAAAACTTAGATTAAAAAATCTAATAACCCGTGTAAATTTAGAATCAATTACATTAGATAAAACATTTTCAAATGGAAATTTTAAAATTTAGCTTATCAATAAGGATATATTTAGTGCTAAATTAAAAATTTTAAAAAGTATTGGCAAAATTTTAGAAAAGACTAAGAATTATATTACCAAAATGTTTAAAAGTCTCACTCCTTTTCAATGATTTCACTTATTAATTTAACAGTTTTCTTTATTGGATTTACATGTGTTTTAGGAGAGTATTTTTTGGATAAAATTTCAAGGTCTTCTGAATATTTTTTTAGAGAGTTTTTATCATTAAAAAGCATAATCAATTTTTCGATTAATTCATCTTGACTTTTAACAATTAATAACGATTTTTCTCTTTCAAATAATAATGTATCAGAAAATCGTAAATCGGTATTGACAAAGTCCAACACAATAGCGGGAGTTCGTAAAGTTATAGCCTCTAATATTGTAGTGGATCTTCTTGATATTAATAAATCACATGATTTTATTAAATCGAGTATATCTACATCCCTTACGATAATTGGATTTACATTCATTTTTTCTAAAAGAGCTTTATGGAATAATCCTTTCTCTCTTGGGTGTAATTTTATGATTAAATTTTCTATCATATTTAATTCCTGAAATGATCTTAAAACGCTATTGATTAGTTTTTTATTTGTCTTAAAATCCACAGGATTAGTCGCAAACAATATGGTATATTTATGCTCCTTAAATTTATAGACTTTATTGTTAAAAATATCTTTTACATCATTTAATCTATTAATAGTTCCATTATATAATCTATTATAACGAGGTCTCCCGGTAACAAATATACGATTCTCTGAAATACCCTTATTAAGAAAATATTCTCTGTCTTTTTCTCCCGGAACAAATGCGTATTTAAATTCTTTTTTTGTAATATCTAATGGGTTGAATGGAATTGCTGCATGAGGAATATATATTGTAGGAATTCCTTTTCTATAACAATTACTGAAGCATAATTTTCCAAAGACCCTTTCTTCATCAGCAATAACTCCAAGGGAAGGTTTAAAATTTGTAATGAATTGATTGAGATAATAGAGATTATTGAAAATAATTAAAAGGTATTTAAAAAATATTTTTGAATTATAATACGTTTTGAAAAATTTTTTTAACTTTAAGGAATTGTATTCAATATTAATATCTCCCCAACTTTTAACTTGTAGTTTATTAACTCCATAGATAAATCTAATCAATTGTGTTAATTTCGAAATCGGAATGTAATCTTTATCTCTATAAAAACTAGAAACATATTTCTTATTCCGTTTAATTTCGTCATATATTGGTTTTAAACTCCGGTATTGATTTTCTGTATGGGCAGCAAAAAAAACGATATTTTTACATTCTTTCCTTAAATCTTCTCTTTTATAATAAGAAGATTTCTTATTTTGGGTATTAAATATTAAATTTTTAATTGAACTACCCAAAAGCATTATAAAATACTTTGAAAAAAATCGATTTAACAATTTTCCATTTTTGTTTAAGATTGGATCTCTATAAATTTCAATATTATTTTCAATTATATTATTTAAAATCTGAAAAAATTTGAAAAAATTTACATGATTACAATTAAACAAAATTACTTTATCGAAATTTTTCTCCTCAAAAAAGCATTTTAATAATTCAAATTCTCCAAAGATAGTAATTAAATACCTGGTATAAGAAAAGTCAATAATCTTAGGAATTAAAACATCTTTGAGATGAAAAAGTTTTGAATTGAAATGATATTTAAAAAATCTAAATAAATTTTTTTTTGTTTCTTCTATTATCTTATTTTTAATTTTAAGAAATTTTTCCCTGTTAATGCTAATCCGATATTCTGAAAGTAAGTTAACATCTGTATTCTTATCAATGTAATAATTTTCAAACCCTATAGATAGAACCTCAATTTCTGTATCGATATATAGCCTTTTGATTTTTCTGATTAAACTCTTTAATTTTAAAATCTTGTAAAAATGTCTTAATTTGCTTTCGAAATTATTATTTTTAAAAAAATTCTCTAAAATTAAGATTTTCATAAGTATGAACTTCAATAAAATTTATCCATTATAAAATCTTCTATAATAACATCTTTAGGTATGTAGTTTGAATCATAAGGAATTGTTTTTCCTTTATCAAAATTATGAACATTCGTAAAAATTATTCCTTCTCCTGAATGAAAATTTTCTCCAATAATTAATTTCCCTCCACCTCTATGAACTGTTAATCCATTGAAATTACAATTTCTGCTTAGATGAGTTTCTTTAGAATTAAAAGGTTTAATATAGGGAACACTCTTATAACTTGCGATAATTTTTAAAATCTTCAAATTCATATGTATGTCAATTAAAATTGATAATTTAACAAAATTTATATAATCCTTATAATGATTTTTTATAAGTATTTGAATTTGAAGATAAATATCTTAAGAAGGGAGCTGAATCGTTAGAAGAAATGTTTTTTTATTATCCACACGGATTAGGAATCGTTTTAAGAAAGAAGATATTAGATTTAAACAAATCAAAAAATTATATCGGATGTAATATTGTGCGGTTAGCTTTTATTGGTCAAGCATTAATTTCTGGAGATACTCTATTAAGAACAACTCTAAAAAATTACGAACTGAAATGATTATTAATAATGTTACCTGGATATTTATTTCTAAGTATAATGAGAATCTTTAAAGGGAATAATTTTACTCTTCAATTGCGAAGATCTGATGTATTGATTACATTTATAAAAGTTATAATATGGAATTTTATTCATATATCTTCAATTAGTAGGATTGGTAGAGAAATTCAAGCTGATAGAACTCGAGATGACGAATTTTTATTTAATTTGATAATTAATTTAGAGACAAATTTCCTGAATAAATAAAAAAATGCAAAAACCAAATATCATTTTCATTGTATTAGATACTCTTAGAGCTGATAGAGTATTACAAAAACAAGATAATATTGAGTTAACACCCTTCATAAAAAACATATTAAAGAATTCAATTTATTTCGAGAATTGTATTGCCAATAGTCCCTGGACTTTTCCTTCTCACTTATCAATGTTTACCGGTTTATATCCTATTCAAAATCGAATTTTAGGAAATAATATTTATGTATTAAATAATAAGTTACCGATATTAACTGAAATTCTAAAAAAAATGGGATATATAACAGCTTGTTATACAGAAAATCCTTGGATAAATAGACGTACAGGATTATTACGAGGGTTTGATAAAATTTTCTTGAAATTTTTAGATAAATCTGCAAATAAAATTAACTTGATTAATCCTTTTAGAAAAATTTTATCCAAGATAGATCGGTTTATTAAATGTAACATAGAAATCAATTTATTTTTAAAATTATGGGAAATATTAAGATTTAGAATTTCAAAAATTACAGATAAATTATTCTGGAAAAATAACTTATCTTCAACTTCTGAAAATTCTAATCGTTCAATAGAAGATATAAACATTTTTTGTTCTACATTAAAAAATAATGAAACTACACAACCTCTATTTCTTTTCTGTAATATTATGACAAATCACGACCCATACGTACCATTAAAAGATGCATTTAAACTATTTAATATTAAAATTAGGGATTTTAGAATTATCAAAAATTTACTCTTAAAAACAAGAATTTCCAAATTATCAGTTAATCTTAAATCCAAAAAATTGTCAAATAAAAAAGTAAAAACTATTGAAAAATTATATGGTGCATGTACCTATTCATCAGATAAATTGGTTGAATTAATTTTTTCAAATCTTGAGGAACTGGGGATTTTAGAGAACTCTTATATAATTATTACTTCAGATCATGGTGAACACCTTGGAAATAATCTAGATCATTATTTTTGGGGTCACGGGACGTATATAAGCTTACATCACGCGGTATTAAGAGTTCCTTTGATAATATATCATCCAATTATAAAACGGAGAATTGTTAAAGAACAAGTCCAGTTGAAAGATTTATTCTTTACAATTTTACATATGACGGGAGTTCAGAAATCTAATAATAAATATTTAGAAATTGAAAAATCTATACTTTACCAGATAGATAATAACTGTACTCCGAAATTTATTTTCGGAGAATACTCAAAATCAAGGACTGAATCTAAATATATAATTCGAAAATACCCCCGATTAATAGATTCAAAAAAATTTCTAAAAATCTTAAGCTATGTTTATTTTTTAAGAACAGATAGATATAAGTATATCAGCTTCAAGAACGCAAATATTGAGGAATTGTTTGATTTACTAAGAGACACATTCGAGCAAAAAAATATAATAAAAAAATTGCCCTCATTAGGGTCCAAAATGAGGATATCTATGGACAAAATTTTAAAAAAAATAAAAAATTTCAATGGAATTAATGAACTAACAACTGAGAGAGAAAAGAAAAAAATTATTAATATTATTAAATCTATAAAATTAAATGGGATTTAAACTCTGAAAATTTAGAATCAAAAATTTTTTTTGTTTCTTAAAGAGTATATATAAACAATTTGAATTGTTTTAATTCTTTAAAACAATTTTTGAGCAAAAGAATTAATAAACTTTTAAAAGTAGTGCCTAATCCCTTGAAATGTCTACTTGATTTTTGGAGATTACATCTAACTTAATTCTTTATTACTATACTTAAATAGGATTTCAACAAATTTCTTATTAAATTTCTTATTATTAAATTGGTGTGCTAAATCTAATCTTTCTTCCCCAAAATTTTTAACATAATCGTAAATTTCTTTAGAATTCAACAATTCAACTACTTTATTTATATCAATGTATATATAAGCTAATTTGCTATTTTTCTCAATGATCTCTGAAAATCCAGCAGTAGTTGGAGCGATTACAAATTTTCCAAGTACAAAAGCTTCTAAATATACAAGTCCAAAAGGCTCATCTAAACTCGGTAAAAAAAAAATATCCGAATTTTTAATTAATGGAAAAGGATTCGGCCTGTAATCAAATACTTGAATTTTGTCATAATTATTTTTTTGATTTATTAATTCAATCTTTTCAGATTCTTCTTTATTTAATTCCCTATTTTTTCCAATCCACATAAATTTATAATTAGATGGTGCTTTATCAGCAATATCAATAAAAATATGAAATCCCTTTCTCTCAGTTGGAGGAGCAAGAGCTACTATGACTTTTTTTTTCTTTTCAGAGGATTCAGAACCTTCATATCCTGATAATTTTAAGATTCTCTTAACATTAATGGTCTCATATAATAATTCGATCTGATCCTTTATTTGAAATTTGCGATATAACCATTTTATCGCATACTTACTATCTGCTATATTTATCGAATTCTTAATTACATAGCGTATGATTTTATGAAACAATATACTTCCTAAAACACGTTTTTCAGGCACTAATCCCCTCCAATGCCAATTTGTCTCATGCCAATATATAAAAACTTGCTTAGAGAATAATTTTAAAAATATTCTTAACAATAATAATGAGAGATTCATCAGAGAGCCTAGACTATTTATCAAAAAAATTTTTGTATGTATTATATCTTTAAAATTTGCTAAGATTACCTTTAAAGAATTAAAAAAACTAGGGGAAATTTTTATAAAGTTAAGGTGTTTATTCTTCTTTAATGTTAAGATAGACTTCGAGGCACCACTTGTTTCTGAATGATAAAAAATTATAATTCTTTGATACATTTTCTCAGGCAATGAGTCTTTTTCATTTTTTTTTGTTAAAAATCCTATTATTTTTAATATTCTAAAATATTTAAATATTTAATTAGAGACTCAATAAAACTCTGGATTCAATCTTTCAAATTAACAACAATTCCATTATTAATCATTAGATAATTTTGGATTTTTTGTTAGTATCAATTATAACTTTTTTTCTTGATAAATCCAACACCATTAATATTTTGAATTTATTAGAAAATTTTACCAATTATAGTACTAATATCTGCACATTTTTTAATAAAATTTGAAATTTTATTTAGGGATAAAACTTTTTATTCATTAGGTTTTGATCAAATGAATTAAAATAAAGGAAGGCATAAATTTGAATACTAACATCTTTTTAAAAAGTTTTATTATACAAATAAGTAAGTTTGTAATTGTTGGGGGTTTAGGTGCTCTAATTAACGTTTCTATACTCTTTATTTTAACAGATATTTTTAATGTTTTTTATCTTATCTCTGAAATTATAGCTTTTATTATTTCTGCCTCACAAAATTATGTACTAAATAAAATTTGGACTTTTAAAGAAAAATTAAAAAACTCTGTTATTAAGAAATATTTTAAATATTTATTGATAAGCATGATATCATTATTATTCAATATAAGCGTTTTGTATATGCTCGTTGAATTCTTTGGCTTTTGGTATATTTATGCGGAAATTGTTGCGATAATATTCTCTTCCTTGATAAACTTTTTAGGAAATAAAATATGGACTTTTAAAATTAATAATTATGGTTTAGTGAATGAAAACATTGAATTTCATACAGGTTCTACACTCTAAATAACTAACTTAAAAATTATGAATAAATGGATTTTACTTTAATACTCATTTTTACACTTTCAAATGCTTTCAAAAAGATTTACCATATTTTAACCAGTATAATCTTAATTTTAATGGTAAAATTAAAGCATTCAATGCCTCTCTTATCAAATGTGTTTTAGATTCACCTATCTCTCTATCCTTAAAATATATTGGAATTTCTGCTAATTTTGCTCTATGTTTATGAGCAAAATATATACTTTCAATTAAAAACAGATTTCTTTTTGAATATTGATAATTCTTAATTTTTTCCCACATTTTTTTTTTAATAGCTCTGTAACCTGTAGAAAAATCTAAAACATTTATTTTCAATAATTTTGATAAGTAATATCCCCCCAATTTACTAATGAGGTAATATTTAATATTTTTATCCGTTTTTCCTCCGGGAATATATCTAGAACTCATTACTAGATCATTCCCCTCTTTAATTTTTGAAATAAAGAGAGGAATTTTTTCTGGAGGGTGTGAAAGATCAGCGTCAATAGAAAGGATTATATCTCCTTTTGCTTGGTTATAACCTTCTATATGGGCAGTTCCAATACCCAACAATCCATTTCTAACAATTAATTTAATGTTTTTTTGATTTTTTTGAAAATTCTGAACTTCTTGAATAGTCCCATCTGTGCTATTATCATCAACAATGATAATATTATTCTCAATTTTGTTTTTTTTTGTTATTTCATTAATCTTTTTAATTAATTGTGTTATATTCCCACTTTCATTATAAGTGGGTATTATTATACTTACTAACATGGAAATTCAAATTATAAATGTGTATTATTAATGATTTTTAGATTTTCTTTATGTTTAGATCTTATATAATATCTACGTGAATATAATATCATTATACTCATCAATAAGATTATTTTTATTGAAAAATTTAATAAAAATTGAACATAATCGTTATAATAAATTTCTTCAAACAATGGGAAAAATGTTGTGAGAATATATGAGTGCCATGACTCATCTAAAAAATAATGAATAATTATTGATAGTAAACCAAATAAGATAACTAAATTTTTTTTTAAATAATTGATAATTTGACGAGTTTCATTTAAAAATGGTATAAATAAAAAGATTATAAAGGGAAAAAGAATCACCATTATTCTTAAAGCTAACAAACTAAAATATATTGCAGCTAAAGAGAAAATAGCAAATTTTTGCTCTATATTCAAATTATTATTCAAGATTAATAGTAAGGTTATTATAAAAATAATTATGGTCAAAACTAAATTTGTTAAGAATAAGTTTTGAATTTCAAAACCAAAGAATTTAGATGAATATTGTTGTGTTTCTAAACTGTCATAGGTTTGAAAAAAACTGATAAATGTAAAAATATTAGAGGGGAATATAAAGAATAGAACGTTTTGTAAACAGAAGAAAAAAATCAATAACCCTATTTTTTGAAGATTTATCATTTTATTTATTTCTTTTAATTTTATTTCAAAAAATAAATAAATAAATAGTAAAAAGATAAAATAAGGAAATATAGCAACAGCGAAAAGAATTAGATTAAAATTAATTAAATAAAACTTTATATTTTTCTCCTTTTCTAGAATCCTATATTGGATCTCTCTTCTAATAATTACTAATAAAATAATTAAGATAATAAATTTAAATTGATTATAAAAAAATTGACGATAAATTAAAAAACCATTTGAAATAACCATTAAAAAGAAAAATCGTGTTTTTTTTTCAACTTTTTTTAGAATAAGAATTTTATCAAATTCATAAGGAATTAGAATCGCTAAAATTAATAAAAGTGTGAAATAAACATATTGAGCAATTGATATTGGAAATAATAAGACAAAAATTGAAAAAAATGAAGCAAATATTGGTAGATAGTAATATCCTGATCCTTCTTTATAGAGATTATTAGGATTTTGAAGCAGAGTTTTTCCTGAATTATATAATATTGTAAAATCATTATTCTCTAATACAAAATTTCTAAGAAGTAGAAATAATAATGCCCAAAACCATATACACAATATTGGTATTAAAAGATAAAAATAATCACCAATTTTCTTTATTTTAAACATTGTTTATGACTTTTTTAAAAATAATCTGCATTTATACTAATAAATTTAGAAATTTCTTTTTCCAAAAAGAATTTGTAAGTATTGGAAAAATTCAGTAACTATTGAAATACGAGGGAGGAGTGTCCCTGGGGCATTTGATTGGCAATTTTCAGAAAAATTGAATATGGAAAAAGAGAATACAGAAATGATGTTAATGAATTCCCAGAATTATTAAACTTTACCATATCATCTGTAAAATGTCTAACAATATAAATGTTATACTCGGTTTAGGCATAAAAAAATAATAACTTTTTAATTTTTAAGAATGTTTTCATCCAACGTAATATTAATATTTATAAAAATCTTTTTTCTATACCTAGCTGATTTAAGTATTTCTCAACAATTTACTGTTATTTATTATATTAATAATTTCCTCCTGAAATAACATTTAATTTTATAATAAATCTTATACCTCTAGCAAATTGATTTAAATGTTTACAGCACTTAAATCGTTGTATGTATTATAAATTTCAGTAAAAAATATTGAATTTTAATTAAATTAGAGGGTTGAACAACATTTATATAATTCTTTAAATGATTTTTAATAAGTATTTGAATTTATATGACCAATTTTATTATGCCCAACATATTACTTAGTTTCTGTATTCCCACATATACAAGACCCCAGAGAATTAATAAAATTTTACAACAATTTATACTATTTAAAAGTGACGAGATCGAAATTATCATCAGTGACGATAATCCAAATAACAATAAAACATATCAGGTTGTGAAGAAATTCAAAGATTCGCGAATTAAGTATTTCCGAAATCGAATTAATTTTGGTTTTGACGCAAATATGTTAAAAACTATAAAGAGGGCTAATGGTGAATTTGTTTTTATTCAAATGGACGAGGATGATATTGAAAGTAGCTCAATTCCATGGATATTAACTAATATCAAAAAAAATAAAAATCTAACCTACATTTGCGGACAAATTGGTGATAGAAGACCCAGATTTAAAGGAGATTACGACGAAGCATTAAGAGTAACTAAGAAAAAATCCCGAAAATTTGAAGATATATTACTACAAAGATATCTTTTTAATAAACATTATTCTAGAAGTGATATCAGATTTAAATTTGAAGATAAATATCTAAAGAAGGGAGCTGAAGCGCTAGAAGAAATGCTTTTTTATTATCCACACGGATCAGGTATTGTTTTAAGAAAGAAGATATTAGATTTAAATAAAGCAAAAAGTTATATTGGATTTAATTTTATGCAGTTAGCTCTTATAGGTCAAGCATTAATTTCTGGAGATACACTATCTACATTAAAAATTTTTGCATATTTTGGTGAAACTCAATTTAAATCAGATGTCGGTTTATATAAAGGCAAGAAATGGTGGCACCCTTTAAGTATTTTAAATTTGACAGGTTATAAGATTAATCTAATTCATGAATTAATTAAAACGATAAATAAATCAAAAAAATTGAAAAAAAAATTGTTGAAAAACCAATACGATGAGATATATAATATGCTGTTAATGCTCTTATCTTCAAAAAACACACGGAATTTTGCTTTTTTATCGGCCGATTTTGAAATAAAAGAAATTCTTAATAATTTGATTCCATTAATAAAGTCCTTTATACCTTTCCTTGAAGGTATTTCTATAGTTTTAGGAATGAAAAAACAGTTCAGAATTTTAATGTTTTTGATGACTAAAGCTATTTCTGGTTTACTAAAATCATTCAAGAAATAATTTAAAAAGAATAGATGGCGATAAAGTCAATCTTCAAAAATAGTCTAATCCTTAAGGGAACTTAGGTTTTAAAAAGCTTTAAATTGTATTTTTGAAGGGCTGAGAATGTTGAATAACAAGAATTTCATGTAACTCATGTTATTAAGGATGTTGACTTTAAAACTACAAAAATGTAATTATGAAAACGACATTTCACAATTCATATTTCCTAACTAACATTTCATAAAATTCAACTATCTCATTAGTAAACCTTTTTTCTGAAAAAATCTCTGCTCTCTTGATCGCCTTTTTACTTGCTTTTTCAAGTTTATTCTCATCGGAAATAACTTCATTAATAAGTTTCCCTAAAGATTTAGCATTGTTTTGATTTAATAACCAACCACTTTTATTATTTTCAATAGAATCTTCCATACCTGAAACTTGAGAAGCAATAACTGGAACACCACACGCCATTGATTCTAAAGGAACGGCAGCATGACATTCTGATCTAGATGGTGCTACAACTAATTTAGAACGTCGAATATAATAAGGGAGTTCGCTATTAGGAATCCAACCTGTGAATGTTATATCTTGGTTGATAGTTTTAGCTTGTTTTATTAAATCATTTCTTAATATACCATCTCCAATTAATACAACCCTTTTTTTATTTGAAAGGTATTTAGTTGCATCAATTAATATATCCACTCCTTTTTCAATAGAAAAACGTCCTATGAATAGAATGTCAATATCCTTTTTAATCTTCTCATCTGGGAAGAATGTCAGGGTATCAACGGCATTATATTTAATATAAATGTTTTTAGACTTTGCTCTATCCATAAGCAATAATTTTTTTGAATATTTAGAGGTAGGAATTAAAAAATAAATCCTTTGATAAGAATAATTGTAAGCATGTAATTGGAAAAATGTTTCTATTCGATTGTAAGGATTTCCGGTAGCTATTCGATCTTTAATTAGATCTTGAATTACCCATACAGTGGGAGCGATTTTAAATTTTGAGAATTTAGCTGAAGCATATGGTGAGGCTGAATATTCAACGATTAAATCAATTTTTTCCTTTCGAGATAGTTCTTTTAGTGCGTAATATGCTTTGAATGCAAAAATTAGCTGATTTGAAACGCTTCTTAAACCATAAACTAAAATTGTTTTTACAGGAATTATTTCTGGTTTTTTTTTAAGACCTTCAAAATAATGCAATTGAGAATAATGCCTTAAATCAGTAATAACGACTACCCGATGTCCGGCATTTAATAATGCTTTTGTTTCTTGTCGAGCACGTAGCATCACAGCACCTCTACTAAAGTAATTAAACGTAATTTGTACAATTAACATTAATATTCACATTTAAAGAATAAATTGAAATAATTCTAACTTAATTAATATCTCGATCCTTTAAAGTGACCAAGAAATTTTAATCTTTTTGTTATTCTTTCAAAAATAGCTTTTATTCTCAAGAGATTTAAAATATATTCTATAGTCAGAATGATAAAGATAAATTTTATTTTTTTGGCAAATTTTATTCTGATATTTCTTAATTTGTAGAAAATTATTAACATAGATGTAATTGGGAATATAATTGATAATATACTAATGAATAAAGTGGAAGTAATGATATGTTTATCTTTTTCATGTATTTTAAAAAAAGCATTAAACCAACGGGATTGATCTATAATAAAATCTCTAAAACTTCCTGGTCTTGGTGTAATCACATAGGTATTCTTTACAAAACCAATATTGATATGGTTTTTTTTTAATACAATTCCCATATAATGATCAACACCTGCAGTCGTTTTATCCGTAAAGAAGTTCTCGATTCCAATTCTATTTAAAATTCCTCTTTTTAGAGATATTGTAGCTGCTCCGAATAATGAGGGTAATTTATCAGGATTTTTTGCCCAAATTAATTTATTTATAATAAAATAATCATACCAGAAACTTTTTTGAAGCATTGGTACATAATCACAGTTTACAACATCATATTTCTTTAAAGCTTTAACAACTTCGATCATGAAATTAGGGGCTGGAATTGTATCTGCATCTAAAATTGTTATAATATCTCCTTTAGACATTTTCAACCCTTTAATTATGGCACCAAATTTAAAATCCTTTGGTTCTTGTTTAAGAGCAAATTTATGATTAAAATTTTCTATAATAACTTCCTCACAAATTTGGAATGTATTATCAACACCTCCAGCTATTAATATGATTTCACTATATTTAAAGGGAAGTTTTAGTTTTTTTAAAAAATGAAATGTTTTTAAGATTATTTTCTCTTCATTCCAAGCTGGAATTATTAAAGATACTGATTGTTCCATCATTTTTTCAAAAGATATAATTTTTCAAAATTTACTCTGAAGTTTAAAATATATTATTTAGATTTTGAATAATCCCATTTTTTTTTTTTTGGATTAATAAAACTCTTTACTGAGATAATTCCAAACACGAAGAACATAAGTGGTACTATCTTATAAGCTTTTAAATGATTAAAATTAGAACCTAACCTTTTATTTACTTTTTTAGTTTTAAATCTTAAACTAAAATAATAGATTACCACCCAGATGATAAAAAATATTAACCAAGGGGATAAAATTATGAGTAGATTAATAATAGAAAAGTGAAAAAAAAATATCCATATTAAAAAACCAAATATAGGATAGAATAATTTAAAAAGACCGATTCCAAGTATTAATAATAAAACTGGAATATTTTTCAATTTGAGCTTAATAAATAAATCTTTAGCCCACCTAATTCTATGTTTTATTAATTTTCTTAAGTCATTAGAAAAATATTCTGTATAGATAAAAATATCTCTGAAGTAGTAGAGTTTTTCCCCTTTTTTATTAAATTCTATTCCTAAAATTTTATCTTCTCCCGTTTTTAAAGTTTCATTAAAACTTCCAATCTTTTTAATAAAAATTTCTTTTCTAAATGCTGAATTACAACCTGATAATTTATTGCCGATAATAATCTCCCCATCAGGAAAATTGACAAGTTTATAACATACTCTAATGCGGTTAAATTCTGCTAGAGAATTATTAACATGCTGGAACGGTAGGGATAATCCCGTAATAATATTGATTTTCGTATTTTGGAAAATATCATTAATTTTTTTAAGCCAATTCTTTGGATACATGCAATCAACATCAGTAAGAATTATAATATCTCCATCTGTTTTTTCAAGGCCTATATTAAGAGCTCTATTTTTATTTCCAATTTCTTGTTTTAAAGCAATAATTTTTTCAGGGTATTTTTCTTGAAATTTTAACGAAATATCATAACATCGGTCAATTCCACCTGCTATAGTAATAATTTGAGCATTATCATAGTCATTTTCTAAGAGAGAGTTTAAACAATTCTCAATATAAATTTCTCCATTCCAAGAGGGAATTAATATGGAAAGCTTACAATTCGACATTTATATTTTAATTTAATTTTTGTATCAATTATTAAGCCCAATTTATTTATGAGGATAATAATAAATATCTTAAATATTTTGTATTTTAAATCCCGAAATTATTTTCCTTACTAATTCCTTTTCCTTTTTTGTTATTAAATCTATTATTATTTCGGGATTTTTTATCAATTTAAGTTGATTTTCTAAAAATAATTTCATTTTTTTAAGTTCTTCATTATTTTTTTCAAAAATATTATTTAGTTCATTAGGGTCATTTAATAAATTATAAAATTCCTCTATTGGCAGATTATCATATTTTATATATTTATGTGAATTAGATCTTACAAAATATATGTCATTATATATTTTTGGAATAAGCGATTTAGTTATACTCCTTCTATGACTATCTATTAAATGATGCATTACTTTTTTTGGATTAGTATATTCACCAAAAATGTATTCTGGAGTGGAATTTGTTTCAATTTGATACAGAATTGATTTTTTTAAGGTAATATAGGAATTAGGCAATCCTGTGAGACCTATTATTGTTTGAAATAAATCTTTCAATTGAACTTGTTCTTTTATTATTCTCTTTTTAAATTTTTTATTAAAAATGAGAAGTGGAACCTTCATAAGCGGTTCATATATACTTTGGTAGGTGTTATGCTCCCAAAAGCAATGGTCTAATTTCCCTCCTAAATGTTCACCATGATCAGATGTAATTATTATATAAGAATCTTCTAATAATTTTAAATCCCTTAAAATTGAAAAAGTTTTTTTAACTATAACATCAGCGGAAAAAACACACGCATTATATAACTTCTTAATTGTTTTAACCTGCTTTTCAGATAATAGTTTTGATTTAATATTAATATCCAAACGTGCTTTTTTAGGATTGATCAGTAAATCTCTTATTCTTTTAAAATCTTTTAAATTAATATCAAACATTTTAAAAGATTGTAGTAATGGTATGTATGGATCATGTGTTGTTAAAAAATTGAAAAAAAAATATCCTGGTTTATTATTAATTTGCCCTTTAATTTGATTTTTATACTTTTCTAAATCATTAATCGTATTATTTTTTAATTTAAAAATAATAGCTTTAAAAAAAAATATCTTAACAATAAATTTCAAAATATTTTCAATTCTGTCTCTTAAATGTATCCACAATTTTAAAAACAACTTAATTTTAATCTTGTTATTTAATAAACTATCAATTCTTTCTAAAAGTTTTATAAAATAAGATAGGTTAAATTTTAATCGCATCCAAGGATTCCAATCCCAAACATTTTTAATAATATCAAATCCTCGTGCTAATCCGTAAGTTTTACTAATAAATGCATTTTCTGTAAAACAGAATGTGGAATATCCCATTTCCTTAAGAATTTCTGTTAAAATGGGGATTTTATTACTTAATTTTTCCAGCTCATTATTCACTAACGATGCTTGAGTTTGATAAAGACCTGTAAACATATTCATATGGGAAGGTAAAGTCCAAGGAGCATTAGCAATACAATTTTCAAAATAAATTGAATTTTCTAATAATTCTTTAAGAAAAGGTGTAATTTTTTTATTTTTATAATTTGAGAAAATGCTATCTCCTCTTAATGTATCCAAAACTATGAAAATAATATTTGGAGGTTTCATAAGTCAAAATTGAATATTTAGAATATTAAAAAATTCCAAGATATAAGAAATGATGGTGTGATATAAAATAAACGCTAATCTTTTAAATTCATTATTTGAATTAATATTAACATTTGTTTATTTTAATCGTGTAATTTTCTTTTTTGTCCCAAATAGAATTATTG
>SDBV01003733.1_pt1 | contig 22232 bp, 17 predicted proteins | sample 2277081 | NCBI WGS metagenome assembly SDBV01 (sample SAMN10402039, study PRJNA504765) | marine sediment metagenome | isolation source: marine sediment core GS10_PC15, 223 cmbsf | place: Arctic Ocean: Southern Knipovich Ridge | collected 2010 | reverse complement strand
TATCAATAAAATTAAAAAATAAAAAGTGAAAAAGAAGTTATTTTTCTAATAAATCTAGTATTTTCTTTACAATAGACTTAAATGCTTTGGAGCTTGCGCTTTCTGGATAGGTTATTACAAAGTGTAACCCTTGATATCCTTGTTGGCCGATTTGTCCAGGGGAGCGCAGTCACCATACCATCCGATGATATTCAACTTCGCCCCCTTGTATGGCGTATCTTTCAGCCAGTCGTGCCCGCCGCAGTAAGCCAGCGCAGCGCTCAGGTGCGCACCAGCCGAGCTGCCGCAAACAATGATCCGCTTCGGATCACCGCCATATTTTTTCGCATTCTTTTGGATGAAAGCAGCCGCTGAGAACACGTCGACGATCGCTCCGTCAAAAGCGCCTTTTGCAACCAAACTCGCATCCTTCCGGTCGCTGCCAGGAACCATATCGCCGATCAGCCGGTAATTAGGCGATACCAGCACACACCCGTACTTGCCGATAAACAGGTTCTGGTTCTTTGCGTTGCCAAAACCCGCCTTGTCCCCATTTTTCCAGCCACCCCCATGGATACTGATCACGATCGGGGCATTTTTAAGATCCTTGTTCCAGTAGACATCCAGAGTTTGCTTCTCATGATTTCCGTACGCAACGTTCTTTGCCGCTTCAAACTTCGTTTGCTGCTGTTTTGGCGCACGCTTATCAGGCGATGAACGCCCGGTTTTTGCCCTGTATTCCCGGATTTCTTTCCTTGTCAGGATGCCGTCCCCATTTAGGTCCGCATCGGGAAAGCGTTTTAGTATCTTTTTTGCACGCTCGCTGTCTTGAGCGGCTTTTTCATTGACGGCCCCAGCCGGCAAAGCCATGCAGAATAAGAGAATTGTGATTATTAAGTGGCTTTTAATGAGTTTTTCCTTATAACTGGCATTTCCCAAGTAAGCTTCTTAGGTTTTATTTATACCGCGGATCGTTCCACTGGTCGATACTTTTTTGCTTTTTTTGTTTTTCGAACTGCTTGCGGAACGGCTGCTCGACATCCAGCCGAGCGTCTTCATTTACCATCATAGGCCTTACCTGCTCCCACCAGGCGTCATACGCTTTCAGCCCGACCAAGGGCAGTTTCTTTTACTATCTAATACCTATTACCTACTATCGGTCCCCTCTACTCTCTGCTTACTTCTATCTACTTTCTCAGATGCAATTTATGCCCAAGGTACGCATCTGTCGTAGGGCTGCCCTAAGCCGAGCTTACACTTTAACTTGTCCAATATATTTGTATAAGATATGAGTCAGCTTCTCCCGGTCTATCGGTTTGGTTATGTAATCATCACAGCCTGCTTCAAGGCATTTTTCCCTGTCACCTGTCATCGCGTATGCAGTTTGGGCAATTATCGGGGTGGTTATCCCTTCCTTTCGTAATATCCTGGTAGCTTCCAGTCCGTTCAGCTTGGGCATACGAATATCCATCAATATCAGGTCAAATGTTTGTTCGCGGGCCTTTTCTATCGCCTGGTTGCCATCTTCGGCTAATGTTACTTCAAGTCCAAGGGGTTTAAGGAATTTATCTATAACGAGACGGCTTTCCTGAATATCTTCGGCAACCAGAACCTTGCCGGATAAAACGACTGTATAATTCTCAGGAATTGGTTTGACCTGGGGTTCTTCTTCACCAATAGATGGCTGTGATTTAACATCAACTCCTGCCGGTATTAACAAAGAGAACACCGAGCCTTTATCTTCCTCGCTGGTTACAGTAAGTTCGCCGCCTAAAAGCTTTGCCAACTTCCTTGTGATGGCAAGGCCAAGACCTGTACCGCCATGTACACGTGTATCAGATTCATTAACTTGTCTGAAAGAGGCAAAAATATTCTCCTGCTCATCTACAGGGATACCGATGCCGGTATCTTCAACATCGAAACGGATGAAAGGCTTTCTGTCTTTATGCTGTAAAGAAACCTTCAGGTGGATATGGCCATGGTCGGTATATTTAATGGCGTTATTTATGAGATTGACAAGGCACTGGTGGATGCGGGCGGAATCGGATCTTATAATTGAAGGCAGTCTTTCATCGCCGATGACTTTAAACTCAACGTCTTTTTCATCAACTAAAATACGCATCATTGAATCGATATCTCCAAGCAGCTTCTTTAAAGAAAACTGTTCATGACGGACTTCGAGTTTGCCTGCCTCTATCTTCGAATAGTCCAGGATCTCATCTATTATGTTCAATAAAGACTTCCCGGCTTTCTTGATAAGTCTGGCATACTCATGCTGATCGTCTGTCATTTCTTCATTTGCTAAAAGATCGGTAAAACCTGAAATAATATTCATAGGTGAACGGATCTCATGACTCATATTCGCAAGGAACCGGCTCTTGGCAATGTTTGCAGACTCTGCCTTATGTCTTGCTGTTTCAAGCTCTTTCTCAGCCTGCTTGCGATCAGTGATGTCGGAAGCATACAGGTTTGCGTAACCGGCTTCTTTTACAGGGGAGATAACAATAGAAAAAACTTTGTCTTTAATTGCTTCTTCTTCTATACCTTTTCCGGATGTAAAGGCTTCAGCAGTTAAGTTGCACCACTTTTCAGGTACTGTTTTTCCTACTTCGGTCTCCCATTTGGCAAGCAGCGTCTTACCAGCTTCATTACTATATAAGACTTCTCCGTCTTTGGTGATACGCAAAACAGGATTGGGATTTTCGGATGGAAACTTGGAAAGGTTCTCCAACTCTTTCTCAGCCTGCTTGCGCAAAAAAGCAGTACCGATACTGATGCCTATATCCTCCATAGTCTGAATCAATCGCATTGTAAATCGGTTGGTCCTTTTATCGTTCAATTGAATCAATCCAATCACTTCCCGTCCTGTTTTCAAAGGAATCAGGGCAACCGATTCATATCCTTCACTATTACAACGGTTACGAGTTCTGGTTTGACGGTCTTCATCGGTACTTTCTGCCAATAGCTTACTGGTATTGTTGCTCCAGAAGCTTCCGCCATCAGTAAAGAAATCCTTGCGTGTATCTATACGCCCGCATATAACATTGCCGCACATGCACTCCACATAAGGGTTCCCATCCGAGTCACGGATGATCTCACCTTTACTATCACGATTGCATAAATAATTTTCAGCCTCTACGAACTGCGCTGGAAAACCTTGCGTAACATAGTATGGGAAATCTTCTCCTTCATGTAAACGGAGCCCCACTGCTTCAAAGCCGGTGAACTCCTTTATCTCATTTACAATATCCTCAATACTGTCCTTCCATACTATACTATTGTTTATCTTATCAAGAATTTTTAATTTTAACGATCTCAGTTGTTCTGTCCGCTTTCGTTCGGTGATGTCAACTATTACTCCATCAAGATAACTTAATTCTCCTTGCTCATCGAATACTCCTTGACCCTTCTCAAAGCACCAACGAGCGGTACCATCAGCCGCGATTATTCGATACTCAACGGTATATGGTTCTTTCAATGCGATTTTTTCCAGAGCTTGTGCATCAGATATTTGCCTGTCTTCGGAATCAATTATTGATGCATAAGATCGGACTTTATTGCCGATAAAGTCCGTTGCGGGATACCCGCTGAGTATCTCTATTTCGTCACTGATAAATTCCATTGTCCAGTGCTCATCACATCGACATCGGTAAGTCACACCGGGGACATTTCTCACAAGAGACCTGAACTGCTCTTCACTTTCTTTTAGCTTTTCCTCTGCCTGCTTGCGTTCGGTGATGTCACGGGCTGATGCATAAACAATACCATTTATAGAAGGTGTTGCATGCCACTCAAATATTCTATATGAACCATCTTTGTGTTTATATCGGTTTACAAAATTTGCTACAGAAGCGCCTTTTAACTGCTTTGCCACCTCTTTGTATGTAGGTTCCACATCATCCGGATGAATGAGTTTAGTCCAGCCTGACTTAAGGATCTCTTCTTGCGTATACCCCAGAACTCTTTGGCAAGAGGGGCTGACTTTAAGGAATTTTCCTTCAGGAGTGCAAACACATATCATATCCGGAGAGAGGTTAAATATGTTCTCTAATTCCTCTTCACTTTCTTTTAATTCTGCTTCTGCTTTCTTGCGTTCGGTGATGTCGCGTACTACGCAATGTGTCTGCCGGAAGCTCCCATCTGGATTGTAGCCGATCTTACCATCAATTTCGACATCGATACGGCGGCCATCTTTACATATCATCACAAAAGGCACCGAACAGGCTTCTCCAGAAGCCTTGAAGCAGGGAAACCGCTCTTTGAAAAGTTCGGGAAAACCACTGGCAAGGAAATCAGCAAATGAGCGGCCAATTACATCCTTTTTCTCATACCCCAACAAAGAAAGCCAGGCTGGGTTAACTTCAATAAGATTGCCGTCGGAATCCAGGGACTGATAACCTAGTGGTGACCTTTCGTATAAAAGGCGGTATCGTTCTTCACTCTCCTTCAACTCTTTTTCGGCCTGCTTGTGGGCGATGATTTCAGCCTGAAGTTGGTCATTGAGCTTTTTATAAGAAGAGTCCTGGTCCTGGAAGTCATCGATCATCTGGCGAAGCTCGTCCATTTCGCTTATGATCTGTTCTTTTGTCTTACTCCCTTTGCCCATTTACCCACATCCTTGTATCTGACATTATTGCTCAAAGTAGCAAAACTCTAAGGTTATTAGGATTAGTATAGAGTAGATTAGGACTTTGTGAAAGTGTTTTCCATTTTTTGCCCTACCAAATTGGTAAATAGATATGAAAAATAGGAAGTGTCAGACGCAAATAAAGACCCGGATTCGTTTCGTTACAATAGGGCAACGCGTGCCCCAGGTATTTACAAAAGCTTTTCCTCACTACCTCTTAAAACAGCCCCGGCCAACGGCCGGACTCCACAATTCGGAATCTATGGCCAAGGTATTCGTAGTCTATAGATCACTCCGCCTAAAGCCAAAGTCAAAAGGGTTGTAGGTTCATGGTACTATTTCAATTACCAGTCAAAGGGCCTTATAGCCACAACAGAACACAGCCTCAGGATGAGCTGAATATCGCATTATGTGATAGCGCCTGCCTTGTTCCGGGTTGGTCAAGCCTCTTCAAACCATTCGATAACAATGACAATTTCTTCGGCAAGAACATCATTGCCTTTGCCATCCATGGAAGACATCTTCCACGATTTTGGAAAACACTCAAAGCAGTTCCAGCGTTTTATTGGTTCTTCGTTTTGATTGTCGTAGAGAACGATGGATACATTCTTACGCGTATAATCACCATTGCCCATCCGAGCGGCCTCTATCCAGTCATTGAGCACAGTACCGGAAACATAGCCTTTCTTCAATGTTATGTCGCCGTACTTGACACGTCCCGGGCGTTTGCGAATCAGCGGGTCGTCTCCGTTTTGGTACTCGATCACCTCCTGCTCGATGCTGATACCGTCAACAGCGGCGAACTGTCCGGCATCGACACCGTCGATCTCAACCCTGAAGTAGTAGTTGCCGATGAAATCTGCATAATCATCACTTCTCCGAGTCGGTGCTGCCGCCAACAAGGCGAATATCACCAGGACCACAAGTATCACTACTTTTCGCTTTTTCATTTTATTTCTCCTTTAAGAAAACAATAAACATATAGAAGAGACAAATCGCATTTGTCTGCTATTAGATTATTGAAAACCTCTCCTCCAGATGCTGGTCACGAATGCAGGTAAAATACTACTGCATAATACCTGTTTTGTCAAGAAAATAATATACTACAAAAACCACCAACCCTACTATCAATCTTTTTGCATCTGTCATAAGACTTCTCCCTAATTGAAATTTATAGTTCTGATCCTACTCGACTGCTCCATGTTTACGGAGAAAGTCTGCAATTTCAGTATGACCTTGATCAGCTGCCCAAGATAATGGAGTGTCACCATTGATGTCTTTAGGATTAATTTGTGCTCCTTTGCGAACTAATAACTGGACAATGTTTTTGTGATTCATATTAGCTGCCCAATGGAGTGGAGTCCATTCCCATTTGTCTTTTGCGTTAATATCCGCTCCACTGGCGATGAGAAGCTCGGCAACTTCCTTTTGGCCACGTTCAGAGGCATAGAGGAGTGGAGTTTTGTCCCAACTACTTTTCGCATTAACATCAGCTCCGTTGTCAATAAGAAGTTTGGCTATTCTCTTGCGGCCACTTGATGAGGCAAGATGTAAAGGTGACGAGTATGATTCTAATTCAAAATTTATCTTAGCTCCCTTTTCAATAAGATATTCAACCATCTGTTTATTGCCTCTCGCTGATGCATAATATAGTGGAGTCCACCCAGAATCAGTAGCATTTACTTGATCAGGATTAGCTTCCAATATCGATTCAATATCGTTTAACCTACCTCTATACGTGGCTTCATGGATATCTTTTTGAAAAACAGCTCCATTTTCAAGTAATAAGTTCACTATGTCCTTACGATTAGTATATACCGCGAGATGAAGGGGCGTTTTACCAAACTTATCTTTTACGTTAGCAATTGCCCCTTTGCGAATAAGAAACTTAACTATATCTTTGTGGCCTCCATCTATAGCTCCTAACAGGGGCGTAAAATCATTTTTAGTTTTTCCGTTTATATCTGCTCCTTTATCAATAAGCATACTTGCCATTTCTTTATTATTATTTACACAAGCTATATAAAGAGCAGACATGCCCCACACATCTTTTTTGTTGATATCAGCTCCTTTGAAAATAAGAAATTCTGCCATATCCGTATGACCTTTATCGATTGCCCAAGATAATGGTGTAAGCTTTCGTTTATTAGTTTTGGCATTTATATCTGCTCCTTCTGTGATAAGAAGTTCAGCTGCTTCTTTGTGGTTACCAGCTGCCGCTAAATGCAGAGGAGTGCTGCCGTATTTGTCTTTATAATCTATGCTTGCGCCTTTGGAAATAAGGAATTTTACAACTTCATTTTGATCATATGATATAGCTAAATGAAGCGGAGTGCATTCACTATCACCGCCAATTGAATCTATATCAGCTCCATCGTCAATAAGAACAGCAGCTACTTCCTTATGGCCTTTTATCATAGCCATATGTATAGGCCCTCTATTATATTTGTCTTTAGTATTTGTGTCTGCTCCTCTAGAAATGAGATCCTTTACTACTTCAACATGACCATTGTAAGAAGCCAAGGCAAGAGGAGTTTGATTTTGGTTTTGTAATGAATTTATATCTGCTCCACTGGATAGCAAAAGGTCTACTACATTCATACGTCCGTTTGCTGCTGCTAAGTGTAAAGGTGTACCACCATGCTTGTCTCTAGCATTTATACTATCAGGATCCAATGCTAAACTGATAAGTATAGCTCTAAGGCTATACTCTTCTGACACAATAGGTGCTCTTGAATAATTGAGAATATTACTGCGAGCCATATTGCTACACCCCGACAACACCATCCCACCCATCAAAACCAACAACCCTACTATCAATCTTTTTGCAATACTCATTACATTCTCCCTAAAAGGAATTTATAGTTCTAATCTTACTCTACCGCATCGTGCTTGCGGAGAAGGTCGGCTGTTACTTTGTTATTAGCTGCTAAGCTCAGTGGAGTAAACCCATTATTATCTCTGGCATTAACGTCTGCTCCGTTAGCAATTAAAAGTTGGACTACTTTTTTATGCCCCTTGCTGCTTGCCCAGTGCAAAGCGGTTCTACCCCCTTTGTCATTTGCATTTATATCCGATCCACTTTTGATTAGAATTTCAATTACATTATTGCGATCATGACTGGATGCTGAGATCAATGGTGTAGTATTCCAACTTCCCTGTGCTTCGATAACGGCTCCATTTGAAATAAGGAGCTTAACTAAATTCTTATGACCAGTTGAAGCAGCAAGATTTAAAGGAGAGATGAACTTATCAGATTCGATCTCGATTTTCGCTCCTCGTGATACAAGGATTTGGGCTACTTTTTTATGCCCTCCAGCTGAAGCATAATGAAGAGGGGTCCAGCCATTGTCTAAAGTGTTGATCAATTTGGGATCAGCATCCAATAGTGTTTTTACCTTATTAATATCTCCATTATAAGCAGATTCATGTATATCTGTTCCAAATTTAGCTCCCCGCTCAAGAAGCCAATCAACATTATCTTTACGCCCTGAATACATAGCAGAATGCAAGGGAGAACGGCCAAATTCATTTTCACCATTGAGTTTAGCACCGTTGTTAATAAGGAGATTGGCCATGTCCTCATGTTTTGTTACATCAAGATAGCAAAGTGAAATTTTTCCACTTGAATCCATTGAGTTTACACTTGCCCCTTTATCAATAAGAAACTTGACAATTTCCAGGTGATTCTTATGGACACCAAAGTCAAGGGGAGTACGGCCGTACATATCTACAACACCCAACCCAGCTCCTTTGTCGACAAGGAGTTCTGCAATATATTTGCTCCCCACATTATAGGAAGTCTTATGCAACGGTGTTTCGCCTTTTTTATCTTTTAAATTAAAATCAGCTCCGTTATCAAGAAGAATTTTAACTATTTCCTTATGACCCGTTTCAGCGGCCCAATGTAAAGGAGTGCACTCGATATTATCTTTAGCGATTATATCCGCTCCGCTAACAATAAGAAGTTCAGCTATATCCTTATTGTCATAGTAAATAGCCCAATGCAATGGTGTTTGTTCTTTTTTATTTTTACTGTTAATCTCTGCACCTTTGGCAATAAGAAGTTCGGCAACTTCTGAATGGTCCTTACGGATTGCCCAATGCAAAGGAGAACGGCCATTTTCATCTTTAGCATTTATATCTGCCCCCTTATCAATAAGAAGCTCGGCTACATCTTTATGACCTTTTTCCGCTGCTAAATGCAAAGGAGTTTTGCCATACTTGTCTTTCGTATTAAATTCGGCTCCTTTAGAGATAAGAAACTCGGCTACATCTTTATGACCATTATATGCTGCCAAAGCAAGCGGAGTTTCATTTTGATTTTGTATTGCGTTCAAAATAGAACTAAACACTTTACCTTGGTTTTCAGGTGCGGTTGTGTCTGCTATACGACCAAATAATTCTCCCTTGGAAACCAAAAGTTTGACGACATTCAGACGTCCGTTTGCAGCGGCCAAGTGCAAAGGCGTACAGCCATCCTTATCCCGTACATTTATGCTGTCTGGATAATTGTTTAAACAGAATTCAACCGCATCAAGACTATATTGTTCTGACACAAGTGGTGCTTTTGAATACATGAGAATATTACTATTAGCCATATGGCTACACCCCGACAACACCATCCCACCTACCAAAACCACCAACCCCACGATCAATCTTTTTGCATTTGTCATAAAACTTCTCCCTAAAAGTGTTATTACAATTTTTTGAAATTGACGATTATAAGTATAGTAAATAGTCTTGGTTTGTATAGTTTTTTTCTCGGTTTAATAAGTCCCGCGAAGTTTACGCCCTAGGTGCGGCTCCTTCTCTTCACTATCTTCAAGGTAGATTTTTGTTTTTATCTTTCAGGTTTTCTTTATGTTCTTCTTTCCTTCATGGTGAGATCTTTTTTAAAATCCGTGAAATTTGCGTCATTTATGCCCTAGGTATCCCTGCCTGTCGCGTCGTAGCTTTAGCGAAGACGGGCGGTTTCTTTTCTTTAAGATCCTGTTTTCTCCTGTCTAAAAAATAGCTTTTATCTTTTCTCTGTGCCCTCTATACTCTCTTTTTCCTCTGTGGCAAAATAACCTTTGATTCAGCCATCGGCTGAACCAATTAGTGTCCATTTGTGTTAATTCGTGGCCCAAAAACTCTACTAACTTTCACGACACCCAAGCACCAATTAGCATTTTTAGCCGTAGAACGAGCTATTAAGGGTTTTTTCCTACGCAGATTTTTTTCAAAAAAGCGCCTTTTGTGTAGCTATGGTGCGCGTTTGTGCGCATAATTGTTTTTTTTTGTGTTTTTTTGTCATAAAAGTCACGTTTTTTCATAAGTTCTTTCTGTCATTTTTCCCGCACTAAAACGACTCCTCTTTACCACTTCCAGCCAATTAACAGCCGTTTCACCCCCGTCACAGCCGTTTTCCAGACCCACCGCCTCTCGTTAAGCGACTCGGGATGCACTTATTTTTTTTCGCGCATTTTTCACCATTTTTAATTCGGGAGTTTTTTGTACTTCAATAAATCAGCCCCGGCCAACAGCCGGCTCCACGCCTTATGCCGGTCGATCAGATCGGCCTAACGGCCCAGCGAAGCGACCGCGTAGCGGTTTCTTTTATTTTTCTTCCCGTTTATCCTTGCACCCGCCACAGCCGGGCCTTTTAGAGGTCAGCGCCTTGTAGTAGTATCGACCTACAAACAGCGATACAACGCTAATAATGATGATTATGACAACTGTTTCCATATTCAATGCTCTAATATCTATATAACATCTCGGATCATAAAATGATCCGCACCCCTGCCTGGTAGACCACCAGCGTAACTACATAAGCCAGCACCGTAAGCGCACCGCCCTGGAACAGTGCCCACTTCCAGCTCCCCGACTCCTGGCGCGTCATCGCTATCGTCGCCACGCACGGCATGGATATCAGGCAGAAAATCATTATGCAGAAACCCTGCAGCGGCGTATAGTTAGCTGTCAGATGTTCCCGCAGTGCCTCGGACGTCTCGCCCACTTCGCCCATCGAATACATGATCGCCATCTGCGAAACGAATACTTCCTTGGCTGCGAAAGCCCCGACCAGAGCAGTACTTACGCGCCAGTCGAACCCCAGGGGTTTCATGGCCGGCTCGATGGTTGTCCCGATCCGCCCGACTACCGAATGTTGTATCCGCACCGTTTGAGCCGCTTCGTCGCTTAGCCCTGCCAGCTTGTTATGGTCGATCTGCGGATACGTCGTCGCCGCCCACAGGATTATAGAGATCCCCAGGATGATCGTTCCTGCCTTTTTAAGATACATCCATCCGCGGTGCCACATATGAATTATAACCCCGCGAGCTGTCGGCAGGCGATATGGCGGGAGCTCCATAACAAACGGTATCGTCTCTCCTTTAAACAGCGTTATGCGCAGCAGCTTTGCGCAGACTATCGCAAGCGCGATGCCTATAAAATATATCAGCAGCAGGACCGGCCCGCGCAGCCGCGGCTCGAAGAACGCCGGGATCATCAGAGCATATATAGGCAGTCTGGCTCCACAACTAAACAGCGGTATAACCATCATCGTTGTTAGTCGGCTGCGTCGGTTCTCGAGAATACGCGTTGCCATTATGGCCGGCACCGAACATCCGAACCCGATCAGCATTGGGATAAAGCTCTTACCGTGCAAGCCGATCTTGTGCATTATCTGGTCCATTATAAACGCAGCGCGCGACATGTATCCGGAGTCTTCCAGGATCGATATCGCCAGGAAGAGCAAAAGTATGTTGGGTAAAAATACTATGACCCCGCCTACGCCCCCGATGATGCCGTCGACGATCAGGGATAATATCTGGCTGTCGGCTGATCCGGGCCAATTGGCGGTTACGAAAACTGAAAGCCATCCGAACAAGTTCTCCAGCCAACCCATCGGATACTTGCCCAGCGAAAAGGTAAGCTGAAATACAATGTACATAAGACATATAAAAATCGGCAGGCCGAACACGCGGTTTGTCAGAACCGAATCTACCCTGTCGCTGAAGTCATGTCGCAGCTCGGTTGTGCTCTTGACCGCTTCCTGACACGCACCGGAGATATAACCGTATCTTCTGTCGGCGATCAATGTCTGCGGCTGATCTCCGCATACCTTACGCAGATGCTCTCGCGACATCCCGACGACCGAAAGTATCTCATCGCTGTGATCTTTAACGATGATCTCTTTGTCCCATTCAAGGAGCTTTATCGCCAGCCATCGCTTGCCGTACTTCTTTACCAGTTCCGACTCGATATCGAGGGCTACTTCTATCTTTGTTATTTCCTCTTCGATCTCCTGTCCATAAGTTATCGAGCTTGTAACCGCGGCTGGGCCCGCGATGGCGGTTTCGACGATGACGGATACGAGTTCGTCGATGCCTTCGGATTTGTTGCCGACAGTCATCACGATCGGAGCGCCGAAAAACGATGACAGCTTGTCAGTATCGAAAACCAGCCCTCGCTGGCGTGCGATATCGGACATGTTAAAGGCAAGCACCAGCGGGACGTTCATCTCCATGAGCTGTGTTGCCATGAATAGATTCCGCTCGATGTTGAATGAGTCGATGATGTCGACGACGACGTTCGGGTGCTCGTCGATGATGTAATTTCGCGTTATAAGCTCCTCTGTGGTGTAGGCTGTGAGGCTGTATGTGCCGGGGAGATCGACGATGTTAATCTCAAGGTCGTCGCGTGTACATGTCCCTTCCCGCTTTTCGACGGTTACACCGGGGTAGTTTCCAACGTGTTGACGTCCGCCGGTGATCGCGTTAAAGATGGTTGTCTTTCCGCTGTTGGGGTTTCCGGCGATCGCTACGTTTATTTTTCGGGACATGTCAATCCTTCGGTTACTTTTTTATAACTACTATCTTTTCTGCCATTTTTCTACCGAGTGCGATCTTTGAGCCCTTTACATTAACAACGAACGGTCCTTTCATGCTGTTGCTGACAACGGTGATCTCTGCATTTGTGAACATTCCCATAGCAGCGAGCCTTGTACGCAGTTCGTCGCCTGCGGTGACATTTTTGAGTATGACAGTTTCGCCGGGGCCTATCGTTGACAGCTTAACTTCCGATTTATCGCTCATTAGCTCTTTCCTCGTGACCTGTTATTGGTATCGCATCGGGTCCAATGGTTTTTAAATTTTTTGGCAAAATCGCCTCCTGCGGCAGAATTGTTGGTTACAAATTCGCTAAATGCCAGCAGGCGATCTATGATCTGCGGCCCGAGTGCGTGCTCTGCCTTGCAGGCAGCAATGCCTGCGGCTGTTTTTTCGACGCCGAGAATATCTACGAAAAACGATTTTATAATTTTGTGCTTATCTGCAACAGCTTTGGCCTGGCGTCGGCCTTGCGGGGTTAGCGTTACGTAGCCGTACGGTTTGTAGTTGACGAGTTTCTTTTCCGAAAGCATCCGCAGCGCGCCTGTAACCGACGGCTTTGCTACGCCGAGGGCTGTGGCGATGTCCTTGCTTCGCGCGACTTCGTTCTGGATCGTCAGGTTGTATATCGCTTCTAAGTAATCTTCCTGCGAAGCACTTAAATTGTGTTTTGTTTTCAAACCCATTTCAATCTTTCTAAAACCGCCGGCCAATTTGTGTAATAACTGTATCGGCTGTTTGCTACCACTAATATAGTTAGTTATGGCTAACTTTGCAAGGAAAATTTATTTTTTAGGAAAAAAGTGGTTATTTAGCGAAAAAGGGGAATAATGAGTGCGTTTATTATCCATAGATCTCACAGAGGGCAGATGCTTTGCATCTGAGATAGTAGGTTTTAGATATTAGATATTAGCTGTGGAACCGCTTCGCGGGACTATTTAAAGAAAAGAGAGCTGTTTTTTAGACAGGATAACAGGGTCTTAAAAAAAAGATAAAAACAGATTCACCATGAAGAAAAGAAGGATTCACCACGAAGGACACGAAGATCACGAAGAAAAGAAACCGCGGATTGCGCGGATTTCACGGATTTTAAAAAAGCACTAAATCCTAAGCTCTAAATCCTAAACAAATTCTAATATCTAAAAGCTAATGTTCAAAACTTCCAGCTTACGGCTGGATTAAAAGGTTATTTTGCCACAGAGGAAAAAGAGAGAACAGAGGACACAGAGATTTAGATTTTTTTTATGCTCTTTGTGTTTGCTGCTTATAAAGCAAGCTTTAACTCGGCAACCGCTTTCGATCATCGGGCTTACAGCCCTAATAAACAAATCTAAATAAGGACGGAAGTACAGATGCTTGAAGAAAAGCAAGATTATCTTCTGTTAGATTTTGGTAGTTCGTATAGTCCGTGGCCGCTGTTGCGTATCTTTCCCTGACGGCAGAGTTCGTGCCAGACTTCGCGCGGGTACTGGTTGGGCGGCTGTATGGCAACTACGCCGGCAGAGCCGCTGGAACAGGCGCCTTTGCCAAGACGTGAGTCCTCGTCAAGGGATGTTAGCTTTAGACGCTTTTTGAAAGCTTTGAACGCCCTTTTAAGTATCTCGTGGGAAATCTCTTCGTTTGGTTGCTGATCGTTATTTTCTTGCATTTTTTAGTCTCCGGTTTTTATAGCGAAAAGGTTCCTGACACCTTTTAGTTAGCTCTTTTAGTTAGCTTGATTATTTTTTTAGCGATTCTTCCATTCAAGGTACTCTTTTATATTGCGGTATGGAATTGCTGACTCACATGCCAAAGCCATATCTTTAGTCATATAATTCATCCAGTAATCATCGAAAACTTTTTTACCAAAATCACAAAATGTTCCTTTGCCATTTGTTAAATTCGCAATGTTTGTGATAGATCCGATATTTTTTGTGTTCCCGCTGCCAGGTCTATCAGTGGCAAGTTTCCATTTTTCTTGAATTATAAATTCAAAATCTTGAACAACAGAGATGATGTCTTTTAGATCATCGATTGAATATTTTTTTTGCTCATCAATTGTTTTTTGCTGTCGGCTATAGATAATTCCGAGGATTATGTGAGAGTCATATTCTGAATAAGGGAAGGTGATGTTTTTGTTTGATTTTCGATTCCGAAAATAACCCGTAAATGCTCCCAAAGTAAAACCGTTTACACTTTTAGCCGATTTTCTGTATGTGCTTTTAAGGTCAACTGCTATCTTGGCCCCATTTTTCGAAATAAAAGTGATATCTGGATAATGGTTCTGATGTTCGCTAAGAACTATTTCGTATTCATATTTTTTTGAAAACTCCAATAAAACCGGGAATAACATCAATTCAATTATCTTTGAGACAACCTTGGTGTCAACTGAAATGGTATATATGTTTTTGTAAATATCGATAAAGCCTTTAACAATCCAATCACCATTTTCAGTTGTAAGCGAATTAAAGAAATTCTTAATTTCACTGTTTATTTGTTTCTTAAAGAGGTTGCCATTTTGCATTATTTCCCTATCAATAAGACTTCTTGAGATTTTTTGTTTTTCGAGAGGACATATTTATATTTGCCATAGAGTTCTACGCTAACATCGTTTTTATACTTTTTAAGAATGCCGATAAGTTCATCTAAGCTAGGGATGCCATCACTTCTATAAGAGACAACAATAGTACTACTGGAATATCTTTCAAAGACATCTTCAAATGCCTTATGTATCGATTTTTTATCAACCCATCTGTTGTCTTTTCTTATGAGGCGACGATGTTTTGATTTCCAATCTATCATCTTATACCAATTATTGTATTCACACATGCCTTCCAAGAAATGATAAAAATCTGCATAATCTACCGCAGCACCTTTTCGCGAAATATATGGTGTATCTATATAAACCAAATCATATTCACCGGGAACATCCAGAGCGTCAAAGTTATAAGCTGTACAGGTATGTTCTCCTTGAAAAACAGCATTGTTGACCTCATTTATAAATTTGTCAAACCACAATGAGAATGATCTATCCCAAGAACTTTTATTACCAAAACTCCTTTTAACATCGGCAAAACGCACATAAAGATTTTTTCTATGAAAAAGGTTGTAGGGGCGTTTGACAATACAGGCTTGGGCAAGAGCAAAAAAAAGTAATGCACGTTTATATTCACAAGTAACATTATGAATATTAGTTATGGTTGTATCTAACCATTTGTTTTCTTCATCGGTAAAATAAATGTCTTTGAAAGTTTCCTGAATTAATGACGGGTAAATAATCCCTTGCTTTTCCAATTGTACTATACGGCATTCATCTTCACTGATAGTTATGGAGTCATTTTCCACAAGAGCTTTACCAAACAAATAGTTGAAATATAATTTGTCATTATAAGCAATTTGTTTACCTTTTGTTTTGAGATGATATGCTACCACACCTGTGCCGCCAAAAACATCTAAACATGAATGAAAATCTAAATGTTTGATGTTATTCCATATCCAATCTACAATTTTCGCTTTGCTTCCTTGGTAGCGGGTCGATGGAAATGTTGCACTTATATTTGAAGTAAATAATGAGCCTGTATTGTTGTTTAACAAAGCTTTTGTCATTTTAACCTACATAGAATTTATGCTGCAATGAAATTATTGATTAAATCACTAGGCTCGTACTTTACCATTTCTTTCCACTAAAGTCAACCAGTGTAAATTGGGTGAGCTAATTTCTACTCCGTTCTGCGATTGTTATGATAATGTGGGCGGGTAGCTGTGTCAAATGGAAAAAAGAGGGCATTATTGAACCCCCTCAAAAATTTGAGGGGGTTAACTGATTTTGAGGCCTGCTTTGCGGGCGTTTATCTTAACTGTTTATCTGTGACTCCACTTCACCACCCTTTAGGGTGATAACATCTCGAACCATTAATTGTTTGGGTAAAGCACGTTCTGGAATACGTTAAGAGTTGATCTGGGACTCTACTTCTGAGAGGTATGCCAGTGTTCTTTCCAGTTTGTCGGTTAGGTGTTTTATTTTGAACATTGTTTTAACGCGTGTCAGCAGTTCGAGCTTGTTAATCGGTTTGCTAAGAAAGTCGTCGGTGCCCGAATCTATCGCCCTTTCGATGTCTCCGAGCTCGCTAAGGGCTGTGACCATTATGATGGGGATGTGCTCAGTGGCAGGGTCGGCTTTTAGGCGTCGGCAGACTTCGAAACCGCTCATCTTTGGCATCATAATGTCCAGGAGTATCAGGTCGGGCATGTGTGCGCGTACCTTATCGACGGCTTCTGTGCCATCGACAGCTGAGAGGCATTCGCAGTCGACGTCCTCAAGGTACGCCAGCAGCAGTTCGAGGTTCTGTTCGTTATCGTCAACAACCAGCACTTTGGGGGTTGTGTCTTTGTCTTCTGTCATTTTTTGGCTCCAATTTAGAGAAGATATTCTAAACGCCCTGCCGGCTGGTGTCAATCGTGAAATTAATCGATTAGTTGGCTCAGCAAAACAACTTTAATTCCTAAAACATGGATTCCAGCCTTCGCTGGAATGACAAATTATCGGTAAGTCAATCGTGAAATTTAGACTGATTTGGCGAAGAATCAGCGTTTTCAATGAATTCTCGGACCTGGGGGCGCAGGTAGACTGCTTCGATGTCTACGATCTGGCGGACTGCTTTTGCGGCGGTATGTGCCCTGTGGGCGGCGGAACCGTCGGTATCGATGTAGAAGATTTGGCGATCCTTGAGCTTGCAGAGCCCCCCGCCGAGGCCGCCTAATGGCTCAGACCTGACTTTGATGCCATTTTCGCTCAACATATCAAGGAGCTGCTGTAAGATAACCTGAGTTTCCATTGTTCAAGAAAACCCCTACAAAATGTCGATATACCGGTTTATAGCTCGATCCTTGCGCAATTTAGCGAGAAATTGAGATATTTCAATAATAATATTAATTTTTTTATTTACGGAGCCGACAATTGGACAGCATTCTTCACCGACGTAAATCGCTGCATAGGAACGTTACCGAACAAAAGCAACAGATCGTAAAGCTTCGTGCGCAGTCTGCGCAGACGCAGGCGCTTGCTAACCTTGGTGTGCTTAGCTCTATGATCGCTCATGAGATGAACAATATTCTGAGTCCCTTGGGAACATATGCCGAGCTTGCTCTTGCCAACCCCGACGATGCGGCGCTTACGAAAAAGGCGCTGAATAAGGCGGCGACCAACAGCGTTCGTGCGTCGAAGATCCTTAAAAGTATGCTTGCGATGGCTCATGGGCAAAAACAGGAAAAAAAACATTACGATCTGCGTAAACTTATCGAGGAGATATTCGATTGCATCGCGCGTGATTTCAGCAAAGATAATATAAAAGTTCGAGGTAACATCCCGGCGGGGATGACGGCTTACTGCGAAGGGATGTGCGTCCAGCAGGTGCTGATGAACCTGATCCTTAACGGGCGCGAGGCGATGCTTGCTCGCGGGGGGCGGCTTACGATCAGTGCGAAACATGAAAACGGCAACGCTGTTATCGAGGTGACGGATACGGGGTGCGGGATCGAGAAAGAAAAGCTTTCGGAAATCTTCAAACCGTTCTATACTACCAAGAGCGAAAACGATATCGCAAAACGAAACGGTGCGGGGCTGGGGCTTGCGTTCTGTAAGAAAGTGATCGATTCGCACAACGGGACAATCGGCGTCGAATCGAAACCGGGCGAAGGGACGACCTTTAAGCTGACGCTGCCTTCAGGCAGATAAGATCGTGATCCGTTGGTTTGCTAAGTGTAACAGGTTTCTGCGAAATTGTGCGGTCTGTATAATTTCGCAAATCGGTGACGCTGTCCGGGGAAGTGAGTTAGGGCATTTTGAAAAAGGTTAACCACAATTGGTAACAGTTTTCGATAACATTTGGCATTTGGTATCGATGGCACTTCTATTATTGTGTTCGGGTTTTCTTTCGGGCTCTGAGACTGCATATTTCAACATTTCTCGACGTCAGGTGAAGCTTTTTAAGGAGTCCGCGAACCGGCTGGGTAAGCTTGCGGCGTCACTTCTTGAAAATCCACGTCAATTGCTGACGAGTTTGCTGTTTGCGAATATGGCAGTTAACGTGATGTACATTGCGTTGTCGAGCGTGTGCAGCATCCGTGTGGGTAAGGCTTATGGCACGCTGGGGGCGGTTGCGACGGCGGCAGTGGCGTTTTTTGCATTGCTGCTCTGCGGCGAGATGCTCCCTAAGTCGATGGCTTATCTTCATTCGCGACAATTCTGCATTACGGCGGCGCCTGGGTGCTATCTGTGTTTGCGTGTGCTTGGTCCGCTGCTGAGAGTGTTTGAGTTTGCGATCGTGACGCCGGCAATACGCCTGCTTGCGGGAGGTGCGGAAAAAAAGGAAACGGTAACGCCGGAGCAGTTTAAAACGCTGATCGAGTCGACGCGGCAACGTGGGTATATGACCGAGGATCAGCGGCAGGTGTTCGCGGAGGTGATAGAGCTTGGCTATTTGAAGGTGCGGCATGTGATGCGGCCTCGGGTTGATATGGTGACGTGCGATGTTTCGGAGCCGAGGGAACGGATCATGAAGCTGATGAACGATGGGGAGCTGACGAAGATACCGGTGCATGCTAAGGGTATCGATAATATCGTGGGGCTTCTGCATCAGCGGGACCTGCTCTTGTCGCCGGAGAAATCTCCGGATCAACTTGTTCGAGAAGTGAACTTTGTTCCGGAGCAAAAGAGCGTGGAATCGCTGCTGGAGTTTTTTAAAACGACCAGCACGGATACTGCGGTTGCGGTCGATGAGTATGGTGGGATCGCCGGTACGGTGTCGCTTGAAGATATTGTCGCCGAGCTGCTTGGGCCGATCGATCAGACGAATATGGAAGAGGCGATCAAGCAGATCGGGCCGATGCAGTATCGGCTGGCAGCGGACCTTGCGATACATGACTGGGTGCAGGCGTTTAATATCACCGCGGATCAGGGGCGGCTGTGTACGATCGGCGGGCTTGCGACGGCGCTGCTTGGCAAGATCCCTAAAGAAGGGGATACGGCGTATTTGAAGAACCTGAAACTTACTGTCGAGAAGGTTGACAAGCATCGGATCAAGAGTCTTGTGCTGTCGCTTGAAGCTAATATTAAAGATTAAATATGACATTAGTTATTCAAATTTTAGTATGTTTTGTATTGATCCTGCTTGGTGCATTTTTTTCCGGCTCCGAGACGGGGATATATCGGCTAAGCAAGTTTCGGCTTCGGCTTGGTGTGGAACAAAACCGTAAGCTGTATACGCTTCTAGCTAAGGCGATGGATGACAGCGACGGGCTTATTTTCTCAATGCTGATCGGGAACAACCTTGTTAATTACCTGGCGACTTATCTTGTGACAGTGATCCTGCTTGGGTTTGCGATGAGCGAAAACTCGGTGCAGGTTTATGCGACATTGATCATGGCTCCGGCGTTGTTTATCTTTTCGGAGGTGATCCCAAAGAACCTTTACTACTATCGTTGCGATGCGATCATGCCGCGGACGGCACCTGCGTTGTGGTTTTTCCACACGCTGTTTAAATGGACAGGGGCAGTGAAGCTATTAAAGATAATATCGCGGCTTACGGGACGAAAACTTCGCAGCAGCACCAGCAGCTCTCGGCCTATAACGCGTATCGGTCCTGCGCATGTGGAACAGATCATAAGCGAGACGCATGACGAGGGGCTGCTAAGCAATGTTCAAAATGAGATGCTTAACCGGCTGATGAATATATCTAATATTTCTGTAAGCTCGGTGATGATCCGCGTTCGCAAAACCGTGATGGTGAACGTGAAATCCAATAGAAACCAACTTCTTGGATTGCTTAAGAAGCATCACTACACACGCTATCCGGTGTACAGCAAGCAGCACTCGAACATCATCGGGTTTATAAATATCTACGAGGCGCTGGCGGCAGAAGAGTTTGAGAACCTGTCACAATTTGTCAAACCTATCGCACGGTTTAGCGGGTCGATCTCAGTGAGCGATGCTATCGATAAGATGCGGGACGGGAGCTGTAAGATCGTACTTGTTACCGCGGGGTACTCGCAACGGGCAAAAGTGTCGGGGATACTAACGATGAAGGACCTTGTGGAAGAGTTTACCGGAGAATTGGCACAATGGTAAACCATTGCAAATTCTAAATCCGAAGCTCTAAATCCTAAACAAATACAAAATTTAAAATACTAATGATTTAAACAGATTTCGGCTTTGCCGAATTAAGGATTATTTTACCGCAGAGACCGCTGAGAACGCAGAGGTAAAAACCATATGGGCAAAAGATTTGCCCATCCTACAACGTGGAGTTTTCGTTGTCCTGGAAGTGATTCCACCAGAGATTGAAATCGGCGGCTCTTTTTTGGTATTCTTCGATCATCGCTTTTAAAGTGATTACGGGCAAGTAGCCGACTATGACGGCGACGCCCAACAGAGCAAATTTAAGATGGATCGGTGGTATTATCAATGGCATAATGAGTATCATGGGGATGAGTATTCCGAACTCTATGCCAACTGCGAAAGAAGCGTATTTCAGGATTTCCAGTTTTGCGGCTACGACTTTTTTTAGCTGTGAGATTATGTCGTCGAAACAGTTTTCTAATTTCCCGCTAATCTCAGCGGTATTAATAGCAGCGATCATACCTCTTGGAATAAAGTTGACAGATCGCAATGCGGATGTAAAACTTTCTCTATCATCGATGGCTTGCAGGGAGCCGTCCATGGCTTTTCGGTGGTAAAGATTGCCGACAGATCTAATTGATTGTACAAACATATCGTGTACGCTTAATGTACTGTTGTATGCGATGGAAAGACAAATGAAAAACTCCAACATCGCTAACTGCTTTGACCCATTGCTGATAAAAGGCGTTGTGGCAGTTAATACATCTCTATAATACTTTAGCTTTATTGCAAGCAATGGCAGCAGGAAAAAAACTGTCAGCATCGATATGCTGATGAAGGGAACAATTCCAGTGAAAATCCATTTGAAAATGACACCGAACGAAAAAGTAAAAAGGATTATCTTCCATGTTTTGTATAATTTTCCCGTGAACTCTATCATCTGGCGGAGGTAGTCGGCGGCGAACAACAATGATTCCGGCAGTCGACCTGTGTCGTGCCCGCATTTAACCATTGCGATGTAAAAGGCAGGGACCTTATAGGGAGTTAGTTTTTCTAAGTCGGAGAAACCCAGGATTACTTCTTTAAGATCGTCTGCGAAAGATCGGGTTTCTTTGTCTGTGAGATTGCCAGAGGCTGTTTGGAATGCTTTTTTGAACATAACGCCGTCGTTAAGCATTTTGGCAAGGTTCTCTGTGAATATGGCTAGCTGTGTAAGGTTCATTACGCTGAATTATAGCATTACGGACTACTGGTTGTCAATTATTGCTTTTGCAATGTCGTTTTTTGCAGCGGTGGTGCTTGCGTTTGCTTTTTCGGTAAGGATGCTGAACAGATATACGCCGTTTGTGGTTTTGGCCTGACCCGAGAGTGATTTAACGCCGTTGATGAAGCCTGTTTTGCCGATTATTTTTCCTTTGTATTTTTTTTCGCCGAAGTGCTTTCTTAGTGTTCCATCGGTGCCGCCAACAGCAAGTGAATTGAAAAAGACCTGTCTGTCTTTGCTGTTGTATCTATCTAAGAGCACCTTTGTAATGGCGCCGGCGGTTATTTTGTTTTTTCTGCTTAGTCCGCGTGCGTCGTCGAGGGTGAAGTCGGAACTTTTTACGCCGAGACTGTTAAGATATTTTTCTACGACGGAAAGGCCGTGGGGCCAGTT
>SDBV01003732.1_pt1 | contig 22232 bp, 20 predicted proteins | sample 2277081 | NCBI WGS metagenome assembly SDBV01 (sample SAMN10402039, study PRJNA504765) | marine sediment metagenome | isolation source: marine sediment core GS10_PC15, 223 cmbsf | place: Arctic Ocean: Southern Knipovich Ridge | collected 2010 | reverse complement strand
GGGCTTTTGCCCTCCCTTTCTGCATTAGCGGTAGGGAACCTGGAAGGTGTGCATGTTGATGATGCCGTGCCGCCGGTAGAAGTCTTTTATCGGTGGTGACCACTTGAAGTCCACGTCGTCCAGCAGGAAGTAGAAATCCTCCACCAATCGGGTTGCCTGGGTTGTGCCATATCGGCGGAAAAATGAGGCGTAGACCCGTTTGACGGCCGGATCGAGAGTACCGTCGGGGCCGAAGACTGGGGAGCGGCGCAGGCCGGTGAGGAAGGTGCTCAGGTAGACGCGGTAATAGTATTGGGCCGATTCAGCCATGATGGAGCCGGGATGTTTATCCTGGTAATGTTCCCAGGCCACGATCCTGGTACCCAGCTCGGCATAACTGATCACCAGCATTTCATCATCGGAGAAACCGGCGGCCAGTTCCACCTTGCGCAGGGTGAGGTAGTCCTTGACCGCCCAGGATACGTAGGGATAGAAGTGGCGGTAAAGGTAACCGGCTTGCTGGTCGATGTAATACAATTCGCTGAGGGTAAATAGCCCTAACCCGTTATGCTCCAGAATCTCCAGGAAGGCCTCGATCTCCGGCTCCCGGGGCCGTTCCCGGGAATGGAGCCGTTCCAGAAAATCCAGGTCCTCCCAGATCAGATCGTTGTGCCGGCTGATGGTGGCGAAGAAGAAGGTCTGGAAAGACTTGAAGATGGAATCCACCTGGGCCTCGGGCAAGTGGGTGCAGCAGGCCTTGAAGCTGGTGATTGCCCCTGAGAAGGAATCGAGGTCGTCCTTATCCAGCGAGTCGATGTAGGCAGCCCACTGGGCCACCGGGGAGGGCGGCGGGGCGGTATCCGCCGAGCTGGAGATCGGTATAGCCAGCAGACCGGCAAGCAGCAGGGGAAACATAGGGCATTTTAGGCAATGGGGGTGGGTAAAGTCATTAAAAGACTTATTCAAGACCGATGTCTACAGCTTTTAATATTCATCCAGGGGCAGCACTCGGGTCAACCAATCCGAGATTGTTATAGCTGCCGGCGACAGGTTTTCGTAACTCCAGTCTTCCCATACACGCAATTTTATTGAATTGGTCACCGGTCCTTGACTGTCCCCCTTCCATCCCCACTGCAGCGGCCTTAAATTAACCGGCACAGGTACGCCAATATGTCAGAGTTTCAGATTATATCGGACCTTAAACCCCAGGGCGACCAGCCGGAGGCCATCGCCCAGCTGGTGGAGGGGATTCTCGAAGGGCGCGAGCACCAGACGCTACTGGGGGTAACCGGCAGCGGCAAGACCTTCACCATGGCCAATGTGATCCAGGCAGTCCAGCGGCCCACGATCATTTTGTCACATAATAAAACCTTAGCGGCCCAGCTGTTCGGCGAGTTCAAGATACTGTTCCCCAATAACGCCGTTGAGTTTTTCATCAGTTATTACGATTATTACCAGCCGGAGGCCTACCTGCCGGTCACAGACACCTTTATCGAGAAGGACTCTTCCGTCAATGAGGATATCGACCGCCTCAGGCTGAAGGCCACCTCAGCCCTGTTGGAACGGCGGGACGTGATCGTGGTAGCCAGTGTCAGTTGCATATTTGGTATTGGGTCCCCTACGGCCTATAAAAAGAGCAGGGTCAAATTGGGTCTGGGGGAGGAGCACGATCGCCGCGAACTGCTGCACCGGCTGGTGGACAGCCATTACGTACGCAACGACCTGGTGTTGGAGCCGGGGAACTTCCGGGTGCGGGGGGACATATTGGAGATCTTCCCGGCCTATGAGACCCATTGCGTCCGCCTGGAATTTTTCGGTGACACAGTGGAGCGGATCAGTACTTTCGATCCTATTACCGGCGAGGTCATCAACGACGGGCTGGAGCGCATTTTCGTCTATCCCGCCAAGCACTTCATCACCGACCAGGAGACCATTCAGCGGGCGGTGGATGAGATTCGGGCGGAGTTGACGGAGCGGCTGGAGTGGTTTCGTAGCGAAGGCAGTCTGCTGGAAGCCCAGCGGCTGGAGCAGCGCACCAATTACGACCTCGAAATGTTGTTGGAGGTTGGCTCCTGCGCCGGTATCGAGAATTACTCCCGCATCCTGGACGGCCGTAAACCGGGCGAGCGGCCCCATACACTGCTGGACTTCTTTCCCGACGATTTCCTGGCGTTCCTCGACGAATCCCACGCCACCATCCCGCAGGTACGGGCCATGTTTAACGGTGACCGGGCCCGTAAGGAGGTACTGGTGGAGCATGGCTTTCGCCTGCCCTCGGCACTGGACAACCGGCCCATGAAGTTCCCGGAGTTCCAGGACCGGCTTAGCCAGGTAATCTACGTTTCGGCTACACCGGGGCCTTACGAACTGGAGCAGTGCGCCGGGGTGGTGGTGGAGCAGATCATCCGGCCTACCGGACTGATGGACCCCGAGGTGGATGTGCGTCCCACGACCGGGCAGATCGACGACTTGATCGGTGAGATCAAGTCCCGGGTAGCACAGCGGGAGCGGGTGCTGGTGACCACCCTTACCAAGCGCATGTCGGAGGACCTGACGGACTACCTAAAGGGGCTGGACCTGTTGGTGAGCTACCTGCACTCGGAGATCCAGGTCCTGGAGCGGGTGGAGATCCTGCGCAACCTGCGCCTGGGGAACTTCGACGTGCTGGTGGGCATCAACCTGCTGCGTGAAGGGCTGGACCTACCCGAAGTGTCGTTGGTGGCCGTGCTGGACGCCGATAAAGAGGGATTCCTGCGCTCGGAAACCTCGCTGATGCAGGTATCCGGCCGGGCGGCCCGGAACGTCAACGGCAAGGTTATCTTCTATGCCCAGCGGGTCACTAGATCGATGCAGCTGGTGATTGACGAGTGCAACCGGCGGCGGGAGATCCAGGCCGAATACAACCGGCGGCACGACGTCACACCGGCAACGATCTATAAGTCGGTGGAGGAGGTCATGATCTCAACGTCGGTGGCTGATGCCCGTCAACCGGCGGAGGTGGCCGAAGCGGTCCCGGCCTACGACCTGTCCACCCTGGACCAACACGATTTAAGTTTCACCCTCGACCTGCTGCGCCGGGAGATGAAAAAGGCGGCCGAGGCGCTGCAGTTCGAGGACGCGGCCCGGCTGCGCGACGAAATCATCCGGCTGGAGAAAAAACATCACCAGGCCCGGATGGTGGCTTCCTGAGTGGCCCGGGTGCTGATCATTGGGAGCGGAGGCCGGGAGCATGCCATCGCCTGGTCACTGGCCCGGGAGAACAGGCATGAATTGTATTGCGCCCCCGGCAATCCCGGTACTGCCCTTTTAGGTACTAATGTAACTTTGGACATTGACGACCACCAGGCTCTGGCTCGCTTCGCCCGAGATAAGAGGATCGAGCTGACAGTGGTGGGACCTGAGGGGCCGCTAGCTGACGGCGTGGTGGACTACTTTCAGGCGGAGGGTCTGGCCATTTTCGGGCCCAGCCAGGCCTGCGCCCGGTTAGAGGCCAGCAAGCTATTTGCCCGCGACTTCATGCGCCGCCACAACATCCCCCACCCGGCTTATGTGGCTTGCGCCGATAAAGAGGCCGTCCGGGAGGCGGTGAGCGAATCGGGAATCCCGGTGGTGCTCAAGGCCGACGGATTGGCGGCCGGCAAGGGGGTGATTATATGTCGCTCGAATGAGGAGGTGGAGGCGGCGCTGGTAAACTTTTTTGATGACATGGCTTTCGGGACGGCCGGAAGTATTCTGTCGGTGGAAGAGTGCCTGGAAGGCACCGAGATGTCGGTGTTTGCCTTGTGCGACGGGGAGAATTTCTGTCTGCTGGGCACCGCCCAGGACTACAAGCGGGCCTACGACAACGACCGGGGACCCAATACGGGGGGCATGGGTTCCATCGCCCCCTCGCGCCTGGCTACCCGGGAACTGCTGGAGGAGGTGTCGGCCACCATTATCCAGCCCACCCTTGACGGTATGAAGGCCGAGGGACACCCCTACGTGGGCATCCTCTACGCCGGGCTGATGATTGCTGATGATGCGCCCGCGGTGATCGAGTTCAATGTGCGCATGGGTGACCCCGAGACGCAGGTGGTGTTGCCGCTGCTGGACCAGTCGCTCTACGATTTGATGGAGCGGGCATTGCAGGGGGCCGTGCCGGTTGCCTACCGGGTCAAAGATGGGAATGCCACCTGCGTCGTGCTGGCGTCGGAGGGCTATCCCGGGTCCTATGAGAAAGGGAAACCTATTAGTGGGTTGGAACGCCTTGACGGTGATGCGATCCTTTTTCACGCCGGTACACGCGGCGACGATGACGGGCGGCTGTTGAGCAATGGCGGCCGGGTGCTGAACGTGGTGGGCCTGGGGGAGAGCCGGGTGAGCGCCAGGGAGAAGGTATACGCCAACATCGGCCGGATAGAGTTTCCGGGGAGTTTTTACCGGAAGGATATTGGGAGCTTATGAATCAGGAGGATAGATAGGTGCGGGTCCAGCCAATCCGTGAAAGCGGTTCGGGTAGGGGCGACTCATTGAGTCGCCCCTACAGGCCGCAGCTGCTCATAAGGAATTAAGGCTATGCCCATAGATATCGAAGCATTGCAGCGTAAGTCGGGCATCCTGGGCGAGTCGGAGCAGATCCAGGAGGTGCTGCAGACCATCGCCCAGATCGCCCCCACGGATATCTCCGTGCTGGTGACAGGGGAATCGGGTACCGGTAAGGAGATGGTGGCCAAGGCGATCCACAAGAACAGCCGGCGCAAGTTCGAGCCGCTGGTGACGGTCAACTGCGGGGCCATCCCTGCCGGGATTATCGAGAGCGAGCTGTTCGGTCATAAGAAAGGGGCCTTCACTGGGGCCGACGAATCCCGCAAAGGATACTTCGAGGCAGCCCATAAGGGCACCATATTTTTGGATGAGATCGGGGAGACGCCGCTGGAGACCCAGGTTAAGCTACTGCGGGTTATCGAGATGGGGGAATTCATGCGGGTGGGGGATAACGCCACCCGTCGGGTGGATGTGCGCTTAGTAGCCGCCACCAACCAGGACCTGGGTGCCGAGACCCGGAAAGGTAACTTTCGGCAGGACCTATATTACCGCCTAAAGACCGTCACTATCGAGGTACCGGCTTTGCGGGAACACCCGGCGGATATCCCGCTGCTGGTAGAACGTTTCGGACTGGAATTCGCCACCCGCAATGATCTGTCCTTCCGGGGGTTTAACTCCGAGGCCATCAGGCTTTTGAAGGCCTTTGAATGGCCGGGGAACGTGCGGGAGCTGAAGAACGTGGTGGTGAGCGTTCTGGCCCTTAACCCGGGCGAGCGTTTGACCCCTGAGATGCTGGCGAAACAGATACAGGTGGCCGGGTATACGGCCAGCAGCAGGCTGCCGGTGGTGGTGAACATCCCGCCGGAGCAATCGGACCGGGAGCTGGTGCTGCGGCAGCTATTGTACATCCGCCAGGACTTGAGCGACGTGAAACAGCTGGTAGCCGGGACGGAAATCAGCCGGCAGATCGATCCCTACCTGCCTTCCCCGGTGCCGATTATGCCTGGGGATCAGAGCGGTCTGGCGCCCCACCAGGATATCACCCGGCTGGATCAGCGGCCGCTGATCGATCCCGAAGCTGTGGGCGAGATCACTATCGAGGACTTAGAGCGGGATTTCATCCAGCAGACCTTGATAAAATTCAATCATAACCGGCGGCGGAGCGCTGAGGCTCTGGGTATCGCCGAGCGCACCCTCTACCGTAAAATCCAGGCGTATGAGCTGGATAAAAAATAGCATCCTGGCGGGTCTGGCGCTGGCCCTGGCGGGGTGCGGGATCTACTCGTTCCGGGGCAATCTGCCGCCGCACATCAAATCGATGGCGGTGGGCACGGTGGTCAACCAGACGTCCGAGTTCCTGTTGGACGACATGACCACCGAGCTGATCCTGAACCTGTTTTTTTCCGAACACGTGTTGGATATTACCGAATTGGATCGCGCCGACAGCGACCTGCAGATCACCATCACGCGGGTGACGGACAAGCCATCCACGTACACCGCCGGGGAGACGGTTGAGGAATGGCGTATCGATGTATATACCAAGGTAGTGTGGTATGATATCGTCAATAACCGGCCCCTGATCGAGCAGAACTTCACCGGCTTCGGCTTCTACGCGCCGGGGGGCGATATCGGCAGCGACAATCTGGATAACGACGGCGACGGCGCCATTGATGAAGAAGATGAAATCGGCGATCCCCGGGAAATGGCCCTGCGCACATCCGTCAATAAAATCAGTCAGGATATTCTGAATGCGGTTATCTCCACCTGGTAACCTTTACAAGTAGAGAACACATGGCCACTGCGACCTTAATTAAGCATCTGGGCGGTTACGCCGGAGAGGAAGTGGAGCTCGAGGGCTGGGTCTATAACAGCAGATCCAGCGGCAAAGTGGGCTTCCTGATGCTCCGGGATGGTACCGGCATCGTGCAGTGTGTCATCTCGCGGGCCGACGTGGGGGAGGAGCTGTTTGCCGCCTTTCGGGAACTGACGCAGGAAACTTCCATTACCGTCAGGGGGATGGTCAAGGAAGATCAACGCGCCCCGGGCGGCCACGAGATCATCGCCGGCGGCTTTACCGTCCATCAGGTGGCCCTCGATTATCCCATCACGCCCAAGGAGCACGGCACCGCCTTTTTGATGGACCACCGGCATCTGTGGTTGCGCAGCCGCCGCCAGCACGCCATCATGCTGGTACGGCACGAGATCATCCGGGCCACCCGGGATTTCCTTGACGACAACGATTTCATCCTGGTGGACACGCCCATCATCACCCCCAACGCCTGTGAAGGCACCAGCACGCTTTTCGGCCTGGACTATTTCGGCCGCCAGGCCTACCTGACCCAGAGCGGGCAGCTCTACAACGAGGCCAATGCCAGGGCCCACAAGCGGGTCTATTGCTTCGGACCCACCTTCCGGGCCGAGAAGAGCAAGACCCGCCGCCACCTGACCGAGTTCTGGATGGTGGAGCCGGAAATGGCTTATTGCGACCTGGAGGGAGACATGAGCTGGGCCGAACAGCTGGTGGCCTCAATCGTCAGCCGGGTGCTGGAGACCAGCGGCGAGCACTTGGAAGTACTTGAGCGGGACACCAGCAGGTTGGAGCAGGTACAAACGCCCTTTCCCCGGATGAGTTATACTGCGGCGGTGGAAAGCCTGCAGGCCGCCGGGGTGGATATTGAGTGGGGAGGGGACTTCGGCGGCGGCGACGAGACCATCATCAGCGAGAAATTCGACCAACCGCTGATCGTCCACCGCTTTCCGGCAGTCATCAAGGCTTTCTATATGAAACAGGACCCCGATGACAAGCGGTTGGCCCTGGGGATGGATATCCTGGCCCCCGAAGGCTACGGTGAGATCGTGGGCGGCGGCCAGCGCGAGGAGGACCTGGAGGTCCTGCTACGGCGTCTGCGGGAAGAGGAGCTGCCCGAACGGGAGTACCAATGGTACCTGGACCTGCGGCGTTACGGGTCGGTGCCCTGCGCCGGTTTCGGGATGGGCATCGAACGGGTGGTGGCCTGGATCTGCGGCCTGCCCCACGTGCGGGAGACCATCGCCTATCCGCGGCTGCTGAACCGGGTCGAGCCCTGAGACATGGCTGTGTTCCGTTTACCCATCAGACTCTCGAAAAACAATATTACAGTAAAATGTAATTCTGGATGTGAAAGCGCTCAGACTTTTTCGATATCCCCTTCCTCGGCAAAGTATAGGTTATTGGTTTGCCAGCGCTTGATCCTGCAATAGCCCCATGAAAAATAAATGCCCAGAGTAATAATAGTTAGAAATACTACTAGAAGCCAAGTTCCAAAGATACCCAGCCCTGTTCCATTGAAGGTTAATTGGTGGTTGTCAATATAGGTGTGTTCGGCCAGCCACTTTTGTTTGGCAGTGTATGACCAAGGCCATGCCAATCCCAATGTTACGACTGTTAATATTCCCGTCCAAATTGCCAGCCATAGGTAACTAAGCCCAGTTCCTTTGAACTCGAAGTTGCCATGTGCCATGGTGTCCCCTCTTTTTTTGTTGTAGGTAATTAATTGTGTGTAATTTATGCCATAAAAGTATTACCGATCAATATTAAAATGGAAAGAGCGCCGCTGATACAGTTCCACTTCGATGGGTCGTTGCGGTGAATCCCCCCTTGTTGGCCGTCCGGGAAATAGGTAACATTATCTCGACCGATGATCCCATGACGAACCGGCTGGAACCGTAGCTTATGTCCCTTAACATCGCCTTAGCCCAGATCAACCCCACCGTCGGAGATATCCAGGGTAATCTCGAGCTCATCCGCCAGATACTCTCACGAATAGGGACCAAGGCCCAGCTGGTGGTCTTTCCCGAGTGCGCCCTGCCGGGCTATCCCGCCCAGGACCTGCTGCTGGAAAACGCTTTTCTAGCCGACCTGCAGGCCGCCCTGGAAGCGTTGGCGGCTGAGATCACCGATCAGTGGGTGATTACCGGCACCGTGCGGCTATCCCAGGGCAATCTTTTCAACACCGCGGCCGTGCTGCACCAGGGGAAAATCGTGGCCTACCGGGACAAATCGCTGCTGCCCACCTACGACGTATTCGACGAGGCCCGCTATTTCACGCCGGCCCGGGAGATTGAGCCGCTGGAGCTGGCCCTGTCGCCGGTGGAGAATATTCGGGTGGGCCTGCAGATCTGCGAGGACCTGTGGGACGGGGACTATGAGACCAAGGTTACCGACCGGTTGGGTGAGCAGGGGGTGGACCTGTTTATCAACATCAGCGCCTCGCCGTTCACCGTGGATCGCGATCCCCGGCGGCGGGAACTGATCGCCGAGAAAGTCCGGCGCTGGAACCGGCCCTTCCTGTACTGTAACCTGGTGGGGGGCCAAGACGAGCTGGTCTTTGACGGGCGTTCTTTAGTCTGTAGTGAGAATGGAGCATTCGTTTCAATAGGAATGTCGTTTAAAGAAGACCTTATCACGGTATCGCTTCCTGTCCCACAATTTGCGAGTGGCATAAAAGTCAATAAGCAGGTTCAGATGAGCAGGGAAGAAGAGCTTACCGGTGCCCTCATCCTTGGTATTCGGGATTACTTCCGCAAAACCGGCCACCGGGAGGCGCTCGTCGGCCTGAGCGGGGGAATCGATTCCAGCGTGGTGGCGGCGCTGGCGGTCCGGGCGCTGGAGCCCGAAAACGTCACCGCCCTGGCGATGCCAACTACCTATAATGTGCCGGAGAGTCTGGAGGACGCGCGGCAGCTGGCGGATGGCCTGGGTATCAAGTTGCAGGTGATCGCTATCGAACAACTGCGTAAGCAGATGCAAGCGGAGCTCAAGCCCTTTTTTGAAGGCACTGAACCGGGCCTCGCCGAGGAGAACCTCCAGGCCCGGCTGCGGGGCACACTCCTGATGGCCGTGGCCAACAAGCGGGGCGCCCTGCTGTTGACTACCGGCAACAAGACCGAGTTGGCCCTGGGGTATGCCACCCTGTACGGCGACATGGCCGGGGCGCTGGCGCCTATCGGTGACCTGCCCAAAAACGATGTGTACGGCCTGGGGCGCTACCTGAACCAGGTAGCGGGTAGGGAAATCATCCCTGAGCGGGTGTTGACCAAGATCCCCAGCGCCGAGCTTAGGGCCGGGCAGGTGGACCCCTTCGATTACGCCGTTGTAGCCCCGTTGGTTGAGGCGCTGGTAGTCAACCATGCCTCTAACACCGAACTGGCCGCACAGGGCTACGATATGGGGCTGGTACGGGACTTGCGCCGGAGAATGACCCGCTCGGAGTACAAGCGGCGGCAGGCGGCCCCGGTGATCCGGGTGACCGGCAAGGCCTTCGGGGTGGGGCGGCGGTACCCGATTGTGAATCGGTATGGGCCAAAAGCCTCCGGGTGAATAAATAGGCCGACGGAACGGGAAACGTCTTGGCAGAATTGAGGGGCAGATGCATACTAATCGTGGTTAAACTGGAATGAGATAACAATGGAAGCTGAAAATTAGCCGAGGAAAACCTTGATTGCGGCCGCGTTAACCCTGTTCATGCCCGGTCTAGGCCATATCTATAATGGTCAGTTACGAAAAGGGCTCATCATCTACTTCCTCTTCCACCTAATTTTGATCGGAGTATTCTCCATTCTATTGATTCGTTCGCTGATACCATTCAACCTATTATTCGCTGTGTTGCTGTTAATCTACATTTACAAATTCCTGATTGCCCAGGTAGTTTCGTATGCTAAGGCCGAAGGTAAAGGGTACGAACCAAGGCCGTTCAATAGATTGTACGTCTATCTGGCTATGATTGCATTGTCGATGTACGTAATTGAGCCATTGTATGCTTCCGTTTTGAGAGCCAATCTCATAGAATTTTTTAGAGTACCGACGGGCGCAATGGAAAAAACAATTCTCGTCGGTGACTTCATATTTGGAGATATGCGCAAAAGGAACATTCCCACTTTAGAACAGGGCGATGTGATCATCTTCAAGTATCCCCATAATCCCCTGGAGAAGTACGTCAATCGGTTGGTGGCCGGTCCCGGACAGACCATTCGGATTGTGAATCAGGAAATCCTGATCGACGGAGAGGCCTTTTTCCACCCGGAGCACCTGCAATATGTTGACCGGCAACCCAAACCGGCGGGTTGGAGTGATCCGAATATCTTCCCCCGGGGAAACGGCAATAAGGACCATTATGGACCGGTGCGAATACCGGCCAGGGGAGATACCCTCAGTGCCCTGACCGACCGCGATGTATTGTGGTACGTGGCTACGATGGACGGCCACCAGATCCACCTGCAGGGGAGCATATCGATTCTGGACGGCGAACCGATCTCCTACTACGTGGTGGAACAGGATTACTACTTCATGATGGGGGATAACCGGGACCAGAGTTTCGATTCCCGGTTCTGGGGTTTTGTGCCGCACGACTACATCCTGGGAGAAGCCCTGCTCGTATATTTTTCCATAAATAAGAAGCGTTTTCCCTTCGTGACCTGGGAGCGCATCAAGCGGATCGGGAAAGTTATTCGCTAATTATTGGTAAAGCGGACTATCTAGGATTGGCGGAAAGCCTGCGAACTGGGTCACCAGCCGGCCTGCGAAATGGAAGAGTGAAATGAGTAGCCGTCATCTAACATTGGGAGCAATCTGTGTTCTCCTGCTAATACCTCGATTAGCCTATTCCCAGCAGGATATCACCGGCAAAAGCTGGACGCGCTGGAACCAGGGGCGGCAGGAGGCCTACCTGCGCGGTTTCTATGCCGGCCTCAAGGTGGACCGGGTGCTGCTGCGGGAAGCCCAGGGCAGCGCTTATCGCCTCAATCCTATGGAAAGTGATCCTTTGACCACCGAGCGCTATAAGCAGGCGCGCAAGGAGCATTACTCCCGCCAGGTGAAGTATGACTTTAAGTTGCTACGGCAGTTGGTGGACGTATTTTACACCCATCCGGATAACCTCACGATACCGGCGCCGGAAGCTATCCGGATTGTGATGTTGCGCCAGGATGGTGCCACCGAACGGGCTGATTTCCTGCTCCTACGTGAGCGCCGCAAAGCGCTGAAAGGAAAGTGATCTCCTATAACCAAACGGTCAGCGCTTCAGGCTGACGCACCAATGCTGCCGATCGCTCTATTCCAGCGCGCTTTGGCAGCATTATCACCCCCCTCGCACCTGGCCCTTTTCCGCAGTATTCCCCTGGTGCCGGTTGCCCTGGCCTTGCTGGCCGGAATCCAGTTGGGCTATAGTCTGCCCGGGCCTACTTACCTTGGAATAGTCGCGATTGTCGTTGGACTGCTGCTATCCCGGCGCTGGGAAGTTGGGCTGTTGGTGGCCCTATTCGGCATCGGCTGGGCCATTGCGCCGCGTTACGACAGCGATTCCAGGTACGCCGCAGCGTTGCCCACGGAACCTGACACGATCCTGGCGGAAGTCCGGGAGGTGGACAGACGGCCGGACGCCCACCGGTTGACCCTTGATCTCCTGGCCGGGAGCGCAGACAATTTCCATTTGCGGCGGGCTATCTGGCGCCGGGGGGTTGAAAGCGGTGAAAAAGTTGCTGTTGTCCTGGATATCTGGCCGGGCGATACCCTGATTCTGCGCGGTACCTTGGCCTGGCCGCCGGCCGCCCGCAATCCCAACGGGTTCGACTATCGCTACTACCTGTGGACCCGGCACATAGACATAATTGTCGAGGGACCAGCAATAGTGCTGGCGCACCGGCCCCGGCAGGGGTGGCACCTGGGTCGCGCCACGGCCGTTGCTCGGCAGGCGATCAAGTCCCGGTTGCAGACCTGGCTGGGATCACCTCAGGCGGAGTTGTTGGCGGGGTTGCTACTGGGTGATAAGACCGGCCTGGACCGCGAGACCCGGGAACAGTTCCAGCGGGTGGGGGTCGCTCATTTGCTGGCCGTGTCGGGGCTGCATGTGGGGTATATCGTGGTCATCCTGATGGCTATGGCCACCCTGTTGCGGCTGCCCGGGTGGGGCCGGTTGGCGGCGATCCTCCCATTTCTGGCAGGCTACGTCCTGCTCACCGGCGCACCGCCCAGCGTGGTGAGGGCAGCCATCATGGCGGGACTGTACCTGTGGGGGCGGGCTTTACAACGCCGGCCGAATACCTGGAATATCCTGGCCGCCGCCGCTATCATCAGCGTCCTGATCGATCCCCGGAGCCAGTTTACACCCGGTTTCCAGCTGTCGTTTACGGCTGTGGCCGGGATACTATATCTGCTACCCAGGCTGCAAGCGCCCCTCAAGGAAACCACCATCGGGGCGTGGTTGTACAACGGGTCGGTCAGGCGGTTCATCACCGACCTGGCCCTGGTCAGCATCAGCGCCCAGCTGGGCACTATGCCGCTGCAGGCGCTTTACTTCCACGTACTACCGATCTACGGGCTGGCGGCCAATCTGCTGGTGGTGCCGGTGGCCGGTATAGCGGTGGCGGCCGGGTCATTGGCGCTGGCATCGGCCCCGCTATTCAGCCTGGCGGGAGAGGTCTTCGCCCAGACAGCCTGGCTGGCCACGACGGGCATTCAATGGATCATTACCCGGCTCTCGACATGGCCATTGGGGGTGGTGGTCACGGGCCACCCGGGTTGGGCCCTGCCGGCGGGGATAGTCATTGTCCTGCTGGGATTACCCCGGCTGTTTACCGGTGAGCGGCGGCGCAGACTTTTTTACCTGTTAGCCGGGGGACTGCTGCTGGCAAACCTGGCCCTGTGGCCGCGGGTATGGGCCACCCGGGAGCTACAGGTGACCGTGCTGGATGTAGGGCAGGGGGATGCCATCCACCTGTCATTGCCGGGCGGGGAGCAGATAATGATCGATTTTGGCCCTACAACCCCTCGATTCGACAGTGGCGCACGGGTGGTGGGGCCCTATCTCAAGGGGCTGGGAATTACCAGGCTTGACGGGGCAGTCATAACCCATCCCCACAGCGACCATATCGGGGGCCTCTCTTGGCTGCTGGAGAATGTGCCTTTGGATACCTTGTGGGATACGGATAATACTATCCGCAACCGGTTATACGAACAGGTGCTGGCACTGAGCGACAGCCTGGGAGTGCCCCGGAGAATCCGGCGGGCCGGGGAAGTGGTGACCAGGGGCGAGGTCGATTTGCTGGTGCTGGCGCCGGACAGCCTGCAGGCGGTCAATCCGGGCAAGGAGAACAACGCCTCACTGGTGCTGCTGGTGCGCTACGGCGGCACCGATATACTGCTCATGGGTGACACTGAACAGGAGTCGGAATGGCGGTTGCTGGCCTACGGACCGGCCCTGGCGGCGGACTGGCTCAAGATCGGGCATCACGGGGCGGCCACCAGCGGCTCCCGTCCCTTCCTGGAAGCAGTGGCCCCCCAGGGCGTGGCAATTTCGGTGGGTAGGCGGAATCGCTTCGGCCACCCGGCACCCGAGACCCTGGGGCGATTGGCGGCCATTGACAACCTGCACCGCACCGACCTGGGTGGCGCGCTGGTGCTGGCGTCCGACGGCCGGAACTGGCGCATCGTGGATTGGCGCTAATCAGCCGTCACCCCGGCGGTGTAAATTCGAGGTAAGGGGGAGAACGATGACAGAGCCCAAAACCCAGGCCAAGGCAATCGATCGGTTGTTTCCCTGGCTGCTACACTGGACCATCAGCGACGAGCGGATCGGTAACTTCCGTAGCGATGCCTTTGCGGTACAGACTGCCGACGGGTTGATCCTGATCGATCCCTTGCCCCTGAATGGTACCGCCCAGGCGGAACTGGAGAATGTGAGCGCCATATTTATGACCAGCAGCAACCACCAGCGTTCGTTGTGGCGCTATCGGCGGGAACTGGGCGCGCAGGTGTACGCCCCGGAAGGTGTCAGCGGTCTGGACGAGGAGCCGGATCACCATTACAGCGAGGGCGACCCCCTTCCCGGGCGTCTCAAGGCTGTGCAGTCGACGGGCTTCAAAGACACCTGCTATGTGGTGTATACCCACACCGACGGCACCGGCGTCCTGTTCTGCGGCGACCTGCTCTGCCACGACGAAGGCGGACCCTACCGGTTCCCGGTTGAACCCGGTTTTTTCGATCGCGCCGGTGGGGAACAGGACGCCCGGCTGCTGCTGGCATTGGGTGTGAAAACCCTGTGCGCCGCCCATGGCATCCCCAGCCTCGACGGCTGCCGGGAGGCGCTGGAGGGGGCGATCAAGCGGCCCGATGACGAATACTAGCTGTTGGAACTTTGACGCTCGCAAGCCATAGATAGAGAGATGTCATCCGTTGACGCGGGTAAAATATTCCGACGAATATGGGCTGGAATTCTCCCGTTGGCACTGCTAATGGGCGTGACCGCCGGGCTGTACCGCCATTTGTCTAACCCCAGCCCTGATGGACAATCGCGGCCGTCCGTTCGCGAAACGGCCGGGTTGTTGGGTCCGGTGCAGAGCGTAACCCAGTGCACGGAGGACGATTCTTCGGCCCCGGTAGCGGGGCCGGTGGTATCGATGACCGTATTGTACGACCGGGAGGGTGACCGCATCGGTGCCTCGTGGGATAGAGTTGCCGGTAAGGCGGCCCGACGGACGGCAAGTGATTCCCGCGTCAGGGAGGTGCCGGCGGTGGATAGCGCTTTGTACAACGACCAAGCCAATACCTTGAGGGTGCTGCTGAGCATAAGCCCTGCGGGCCAGCGGATGTATGTCTGGACTGATCCCTATAACCAATGGCACTACGAACGCTCGTTCTACGACACTGGCGGTACGCTGGTGGAGCGCTACGTCCACATGGATGACCCGGATGGAAAGCTCCACTAGTTGGGAGGTATACGACGGTGAGGGTGCCTTCAGCGGGCGTAATGAGGAATATTATCGCCCCGACAGGCGGCTGGCTGAGCATCGGTACTATTATGCCGACAGCACCTTGGCTTACCATTGGAAATTCGCCTACGATCAGCGCGGCAACCTGCTGGAAAAGGCCAGTTACAGTGCCGACGGGGTGTTGAAGTATCGTTTGATGATGGCCTACGAGTATGACGAACGCGGCAATTGGGTGTCGCGCACCACTTCGGGCTGGTCGGCTTTGGCGGAAGTTGAGGAAGGAGGCGCGGAGTTCCGGTTCCTGGGGATCGTGCGCCGGCGGATAACCTATTTCGAGGACGAGGATGAAGATGGCCAGTCCTGATCGGTGGCTATGGGTGTAGGACGGTCCCGACTGGTGGCGGGCATAGACGAGGCCGGGCGGGGACCGCTGGCCGGGCCGGTGGTGGCGGCGGCGGTGATCCTCGACCCGCAGCGGCCAATCGAGGGGCTGCGCGATTCCAAGAAACTGACCGCTAAAAGACGCGCAAACCTCCACGATGAGATATTCGCCCTGGCCCAGGCCGTGGGGGTGGGGTTGAGCCAGCGGCGGGAGATCGACCGAATAAACATCCTGGGCGGCACCATGGCGGCCATGCAGCGGGCGGTGGATAATTTGCCCCAGCAGCCGGACCACCTGCAGATCGACGGGCAGCACATCACCCTGAACCATCCTTCCCAGGAGACCATTATCGAGGGTGATGACCAGGTGCCGGCTATCAGTGCCGCCTCCATTGTGGCCAAGGTGACCAGGGACCGGATCATGGCCGAGTACCATAAGGTTTACCCGCAGTACGGCTTCGACCGGCACAAGGGCTACGGCACCAAAGCACACTTGGCCGCCCTGGCCGAACACGGGGCCTGTCCCATCCATCGCCAGTCCTTTCGGCCGGTAAGGGAGCACTTGCCCCGCTGGGCCGCTGTCAAAGGCCGCAAGGAGCTGGGCCGGTTGGGTGAGCAGCTGGCGGCTACTCACCTGGTTGAGCAGGGATATTCCATCGTGGAGATGAACTACAATGTGGTCCACACCGGTGAGATCGACATTATCGCGTCACAGGGGGCGATGCTGGTATTTTGCGAGGTGAAGAGCCAGGGCCGGGGGCAGTGGGGAGAGCCGGAGGACCAGGTGGACTTCCGCAAGCGTGACCGCATCATGGCAGCGGCCCAGCAATACACGGTTGAAAAAGGGATCGACTCGGAGGTACGATTCGATGTAATATCGCTTAAGTTCACCAAGGCGGGACCAGTCATTAATCACCTAGAGAATTGTATTTATGCAGATTAGACGTGCGATACTAGTATTCCTGTTGGGACTTTCCCTGGCGGTTGATTTACCGGCCAATATTCCTGATGCGGTTGGTCGCCGGGGGATGGTGGTATCGGCCAACCTGATGGCCTCGCGCCTGGGGCTGAATATCCTGCGCCGGGGCGGTAACGCTATTGATGCGGCCGTGGCTACCGGCTTCGGGCTGGCGGTGACCGAACCGCGGGCCGGGAACATCGGTGGGGGCGGGTTCATGGTGATCCGGCTGGCTAACGGGACCACTACCACCATCGATTTCAGGGAGAAAGCCCCGGCGGCGGCCCACGGCGACATGTACTTAGACGAAAACGGGGAGGTCATCCCTGACCTGAGCACCAAGGGTATCCTGGCGGCGGGAGTACCGGGGACGGTGGCGGGCTACGGCCTGGCGCTACGTAAGTACGGCAATATGTCCTGGGGGACAGTGGTCACCTTGGCAGCTGAACTAGCCGAGAACGGTTATGCTGTGAGTTACCAACTTAACCGCGACCTGGTGGACCATGAACAGTTTCTGACCCGTTTCGTGAGCACCAGGGAGATATTCTATCCCCGGGATCGGCCCTTGCGCCTGAACGCCCTGTTTAAGCAGCCGGACCTGGCCGCGACCCTGCGGCGCATCGCTACCCAGGGCCCGGGTGAGTTCTACACCGGCCGAACGGCGCGGCTGATTGTAACGCACATGGAGCGTACCGGCGGGTTGATCACCATGGACGACCTGTCAGACTACCGGGCGATAGAGCGCCTGCCGATCGAATTCGACTACCGGGACGTTCACATCATCAGCATGGGTCCGCCTTCGTCGGGAGGAGTTGTCCTGGCGGAGATTCTCAACCAGATGGAATTGGTAGACTTTTCCGAGATAGAGTTCCATTCGGCCGAGCATATTCACACTTTTGTGGAAGCCTCGCGCCGGGCCTACGCCGACAGGGCTCATTTCCTGGGCGACCCGGATTTCGTGGACATCCCAATTGAGGGGCTGATCTCCGATGCCTACGCGGCTGGGCGCTGGCAAGACTTCTCGCCCCGCTGGGCCACCAGCAGCGATGAGACCGAGCACGGCGCTATTATCTTTGCCCTGGAGTCCGAGGAGACCACTCACTTCGGCGTAGTGGATCGGTGGGGCAACGCCGTGGCCGTAACAACTACTATCAATGATCTTTACGGCTGTGGCGAAGTGGTCCAGGGGGCCGGTTTCCTGCTGAATAACGAGATGGATGACTTTGCCATCAAAGCCGGCTATCCCAATATGTTCGGGTTGACGGGGGACCGGGCCAATGCCATCGAACCTGGCAAGCGTATGCTGAGCTCCATGACTCCCACCATCGTCACGCGGGGTGGCAACCTGTTGCTGATCGCCGGTACGCCGGGTGGCAGCAAAATAATCACCACGGTGGCCCAGGTGATTTCAAACGTGGTGGACTTCAGCCTGCCGCTGAAGAGCGCCGTAGAGGCGCCGCGCTTCCACCACCAGTGGCTGCCCGATGTGATAGTCAGCGAGCCAGTGGGCATCAGCGCGGAGACGCGGCAGCGGCTTAATCGGATGGGACACCGGGTGCGCTACCTGGAAGGGTACATCGGCTCGGCCCACTGTATTATGGTGGATCCGGTGACCGGCTGGAATTTTGGCGCTGTGGACTCCCGGCGTGAATCAGGCGCAGCCGGATACTGACAGGGTTTAAAGTAAAACATTAATAGCGAGTTCAAATGAGTAAAACCGGCAAGGCCAAACGAGCACCTAATAAATCGGGAGAGAGGGAGAGAAATCAGTCTAACCTGGCGCGCGAACTGAGGTCAATAGGGGTCATAATTCTAATCGCCCTGGGGCTACGTGCCACGGTGGTGGAGGCCTATATAGTGCCCACGGGAAGCATGGAAAAAACTATCATGGTCGGCGATTTCCTGATCGGCAATAAGTTTCTATTCGGCATGCGTACTCCCGACCGGATCGGAATTCCCTATACCACTATCGGTTTCGATATCCCCTGGGTACGGTTGCCCGCCTACCGGCAACCCAAAGGCGGCGATGTGATCATCTTCAAATATCCCCACAATCCCCTGGAGAAGTACGTCAAGCGGTTGGTGGCCGGTCCCGGACAGACGATCCAAATTGTGGATCAGGAAATCCTGATCGACGGGGAGGCATTTTTCCATCCGGAGCACATGCAATATGTTGACCGGGAACCTAAGCCGGCGGGTTGGAGTGATCCGAATATCTTCCCCCGGGGAAATGGCAATAAGGACTATTTCGGACCGGTGCGAATACCGGCCAGGGGAGATACCCTCAGTGCCCTGATCGAACGCGATGTATTGTGGTACGTGGCTACGATGGACGGCCACCAGATCCACCTGCAGGGGAGCATGTTGATTCTCGACGGCGAACCGATCTCCTACTACGTGGTTGAGCAGGATTATTACTTCATGATGGGGGACAACCGGGACAAGAGTTTCGATTCCCGGTTCTGGGGTTTTGTGCCGCACGACTACATCCTGGGAGAAGCCCTGCTCGTATATTTTTCCATAAACATGAAGCGTTTTCCCTTCGTGACCTGGGAGCGCATCAAGCGAATCGGGACGGTGATAAATTAGTCGGACGTTCATGGCAAGCCCCGATTCCTTGCTGCCCATCTGCGGGGTAGTAGAAGTGGTAGTAGAAGTAGCAGTGGCAGGGGCAGTGGCAGGGAAGAAAACGCCATTGCCTGCCTGGACCGCTGGGATGAGAAGTATTTATGGATAAGGACTTATTAGGACAGCAGGAAGTACGCGACCTGTGCCAGCAGGCTGAGGCGGCTCAGCAGCAGGTAGCCTCCTTTTCACAGGATCAGGTCGACCGGATCTGCGCCGCCATGGCCCAAGCTGGTTTCAGAGCTGCGCGCCGCCTGGCGGAACTGGCCGTCGAGGAGACCGGCATGGGTCGCCTGGAAGACAAGTTACTGAAAAATGAGTTCAGCACCCGCGATGTCTGGGAGGCCTACAGGGAGCTGCGCACCGTCGGAGTGCTGGAGCATGACCGCCGGGGCAAACATACTATTTACGCCGAGCCTATGGGGGTGGTGGCCGCCATCATCCCGACCACCAATCCCACTTCGACAGCGATGTATAAGGCCATCATCTGCGCCAAGAGCCGTAACGCCGTGATAGCCAGCCCTCACCCCGTTGCCGCCCGTTGCACGCTGGAGGCGGTGAAGGTGGTGGCCCAGGCGGCTGTCAGGGCCGGGGCCCCGGAAGGGCTGATCAGCTGTCTCTCGCAGCCCGGTATTAAAGCCGCGGCCGCGCTGATGAAGGATCCCCGGGTGAGCATTATCCTGTCTACCGGAGGCACCAGCATTGTCCGGGCGTCCCACAGCAGCGGCAAGCCGGCCATCGGGGTAGGACCAGGCAACGTGCCCGCGTTCGTGGAGAAAACCGCTGACGTTCGCAAGGCAGTGCGGGATATAATCACCGGTAAAAGCTTTGACTGGGGGGTAATCTGCTCCAGCGAGCAGGCCATGATCGTAGATCGACGCAACGAAAAGAAAGTGCTTGATTGCCTGAAGCGGGAGCCGGTGGCCTGGGTTCAGGGCGAGGAACGCACCAAGCTGGAAAATTTCATGGTCGATTCCGCCGGACATTTGAACACCGCCGTGGTGGGGCAGTCCCCGGTACGGATTGCCCAGCTGGCGGGCTTTGCAGTGCCGGAGCAGACCCAAGTGCTACTGGTGGAACAGGCCGGCGTCGGGACGGAATACCTTCTCAGCCGGGAGAAACTATCGCCGGTGTTGGCCTATTATACCGTCGGTAATACTGAAGCTGGCATCGCTCTTAGCGAGCGAGTGGTGGAGTACGGCGGTGTCGGGCATACGGCCATCATTCACAGCCGCGATCAGGATATCATCGAGCAGTTTGCCCGACGGGTGAAGGCCTTTCGGGTGCTGGTGAATACACCCGGTCCGCACGGATCGGTAGGCTACACTACTTCCCTTGACCCGGCAATGACCCTGGGCTGCGGCACCTGGGGCGGGGCCATTACCGGGGACAATATCACGCCATTGCACCTGATAAACCGCAAGCACCTGGCCTGGGAGACGACCCCGATGGCGACCGATCCCCGCTCACAGGAATCTTTCAGCCGGCGGGGGAATTACTCCCGCTTCGACGATTTGGAGCGGCCGGGCCTGAGGAGGGAGGTAGCCGAGCAGGATGCACCAACCCAACCGGAGGATCAGAGCGCGTTGGAGGAGGTAGACCGCATTGCCCGGGAGTTCGCCCGTCAACTGGAGGCTTGAGAGCACTCCTTTTCACCATAGAAATTGATGAATGGGCAGCAAATATTTGAAAATCGAACACTTTGGGTGTAATTTTTTTAGGGTGTGCAGCAATTAGTGGTTGCCAAGTCCCCAATTGATGTGAAACTTTTACCCCATCTTTTTCTGTACCTGTTGGATCATCAGGAGCACCTCGTGGTTGCGATGCAATGAATAAGGGTAAGTCCAGCCCAATGACCGAAGTAATTGATCCTAAAGAACGGGTTCAAACACTGGTGGACCAGGTTGATGAAGGCTACGGAAAGGCCTTGGTCGAGCAGCTTATGCAGAGACTGGACCTGGCGGCCCGCGACTTTGTCAGCGAGATCGATGAGCTGGTCGAGCGCCTCAAGAATAACGCCGCTACTCAAGAGGAGCTGCGGGACCGGATCCGGCAGCGCGATTCCGATCGGGGGCTGGAGGACCAGCCCGTGGCAGACCTGGGCGGCGACGAGATCACGGAATGGGAAAAGCGGCTGGCGAATCTCGAGGAGTCCGCAGAGTAGACACCAATCAACCGGAGCGAGAATGCAAAAAATAATCAATATTCTGGTCGCAGTTTTATTAGCCATCACGCTGTATTACACAATCTATATCGACTATAAACGATCCCGAACCATGAATGAGCTCATGACCAGTGACGTGGAGCTCCAGGGCCATAAAAATATGATTGACGAGGAGTATCGCCGACTGACCTTAAAATTCGATGGCCGAGGTAAACACATGCAGCGGATGCAGGCGAACATAAAGAACCTGAGCATGCGCCTGCTGGTGATAACCGATAGCCTGGGCAACAAGATCGAAGAGACTAATTACCTGTTGAGCCAAGTGGAAGAACTGCTGCGTGAGGATATCCGCCGGGTAGAGGGAGATGTACGAGCCCTTTCCGATGAGATGACTACTTACAAACGCCGGACCAATCGCTCGATCCTGGATCTGCAGGACGCCCTCTCAACTCTGGAGGACGCCCTCTCAACTCTGGAGGACGACCTGAAAGCCCTTCAGGAGAAGGTTGAGCCTGAGAAAAAAGAATAGCTTCACCGGTCGACCGGTAATCTTTTCACAAGGGGCGGAGATGGCAAGTTGAAATCTTCGCCCCTTTTTTCCCCCTTAATCATCGGTTGCCTGGCGGCCTTCCTGATTTTTCCCGGTTGTGCCGGCCGGAGGGGGCCTGGTGAACCTACACTTCCGGCTTACCAAGACTTTCCCGGCGCTCCCACCGATCTGATGATGGAAGTTGAATCTGCCATTCTGCAGTCGCCTTACGGTCTGGTGCTGGATCCCCGGTCTTCTCGACCAGGGCGCCTGGTAACCTATGTGCAGGCTCTCCCCCTGGCAGCCCTGGAAGCGCTGGCTGAGCCGGG
>SDBV01003731.1_pt1 | contig 22235 bp, 33 predicted proteins | sample 2277081 | NCBI WGS metagenome assembly SDBV01 (sample SAMN10402039, study PRJNA504765) | marine sediment metagenome | isolation source: marine sediment core GS10_PC15, 223 cmbsf | place: Arctic Ocean: Southern Knipovich Ridge | collected 2010 | reverse complement strand
ATCTAAGGGTGGTCGTAAGGTTTCGTTCAGCGAGACTTTGATTCTCATGACTTCTAACATTGGTGTAAAAGAAGTAGAGGAGCTTGGTAAAACTCTGGGATTTGGAGACGTAGCGGATAGGTCAAGCGATAAGGATGCCAAAGCCAGGGCAGAAGCTCTCAAGAAGAAGTTCAAGCCTGAATTTCTCAATCGTGTGGATGACATTGTTCATTTCCGCGATCTGGAGAAGGATGATTTCCTACACGTACTGAATATCATCTTAGATGAAACGGCTGAACAGATCCATAAGAGTAAGACCATTACGATGAAGGTTAATCCGGGAGCCAAGAATTTCCTTCTGGATAATGGGATTGACAAGAAGTTTGGCGCTAGGCCCCTGCGTAGAGCAGTCAAGAAGCACCTGTCTACTCCGCTGGCTCGAGCTATTCTCAAGAAGGAAATACCAGATAGAGATGCTAAAATTACTGTTAGCTTGAATCCTTCCAAGGATGCACTGGCTTTCCGAACCAATGGGTTGAAGAAGAGTGCTTAGTTATTTATGTAACACAACTCCTAACTTGGATAAGCTTAAACGTAATTTGACCCGGATACATCCGTATGTGGATCAAACGGTTATCTGCATAGGGCAACGGGATTTGGAAGTAGAAACATATGTGAAGTCTTTTTCTAATACCGATCTTGTGTATTTCCCATGGGCTGATAGTTTTAGAGATGCATACCAAGCATGCTTAGATCATGCCCCTAAAGAAGGATGGCACCTTCGTCTTGATGATGATGAGCTTCCGACTACAGGTATGCTACGTGCGTTACGTAAGTTAGTGGACACTGCCTACGGAAGGTATGATGTAGTGGCATTTCCTGGTACAAATGTTATAAATAACGAATTCCATGACACTGACTATCATCGAGAGTTATTATACAAGTGGAACCCGACCTTACATTATGAAGTAAGTCTTCATCAGTCATTAGTGGGCCTCCGCGTACCTGCCCGATGTGATTGTCGTTATCTCCACTATAAAAGCCCATTGGGTGCACTGAAATCCGCTTGTCGAGACTTTTTTATTGCGGGGGTTTGGGCAGACCACGAAGAAAGCTTTCTATACTGGCACCAGATAACTAAGCAAGATCCGCGTCGGTATCCAGAACGTCCGATGGTTCCAGAGCTAGAAGGAATCCAGTTTCCTTTACAGGATGGGTTTCGTATAGATGCATGGTATGAAATGAAAGATATTCTTAAGCAACATCATCCTGAAGTAGAGTATTATAGAGACTTAGATAAGCTGTTTTATAATGGAACTATTTGCCAAGAGTTTCAAGAATGGGCCGAACTTCATAATGAAGAAAATGATAAGCGTCCTCATATTCATGAACTTCATGCATTCCATAAGTATATAACTTTGAGGAGATGAATTAGTGGGGCATAACCTAAAGCTACTTGGTGAAGAGCAAGTAGATCAGACATTATACTACGAGCATAGTTGTACTCTTGAGCTACGAGAATGTATTCACGACCATTTTGAAGACATGCGTCCGGTTTATACTAAGGAAGAATTTCTCGCAATGTCTGATCACTGGATAGAGGCTCGTAAGAAGTATGATGAGATGGGCCAACCTAATCCAGAAGAACAGAATGCTACTTTAGATACTTTTAGGTTACAAGGGAAGCGGTTGCACCACGAACGGGCAGCGTTAGAATACACTCGTGGGGGTGCCGATAAGGATGGGGGCGGTAATACTTTTCATTTTCACTACCGGCATGTGCGAACACATCTTTCAAAGAGAGATTTTAATATCCTTTGTGATCTGTGGAAGCAGTCTGATAAAGCATATGCTCAGGATTTTGCGGAGATTATTAATCTTAATTCTGATCATGTAAAATTAGGTCAGGTAGCAACTGATCAATATATCCCTTGGCTGCAAGAATATATTGAAAACCAGGAAATTCCCCGTGTCAATCCGGATGATTTTTGGGACATGTACTTAGAGTCCAAGAAGTTAACCCGACCAGAAGAAGAACAACGACCTGACGGAGGTTGGCTTCGTGATGAGGAAGGGAATGAGATTAAGTCTCGGACTCTTCCAGAAGATTTTAACAAACGATACCTATACACAGCGTATGAGTGCATGAAAAAGTACGGCTATGGAGAGGGCCCTTTTAAGTATGATTATGTGCATGTACAAAGGATGTCAGACGAGACTTATCTGGTGCGAGGAAGTCATCGGGCGGCAATACTAACTGTGTTGGGATATACAGAAATCTTAGCGGTGGTGATAAATTAAAATGCATTCCCTGTCGCAGAGATTTGAAGAGGTTTGTGCCATTCCTTCGGATAATAATGAGCATTGTCCGAGGCTTTGCGCGTTGGCAAAAGAATGTAATCATGTTACTGAGTTTGGAGTTATGTTCGGGAGATCGACTATCTCTTTTTTGGCAGCACGGCCGGACACTTTAGTCTCCTATGACATTAAGAAGCAGGAAATTGTAAGTGAAATAGAAAAGCTTGCTGATAAAGAATCTCTGAGTTTTGTTTTTAAGCTTGACAATAGTAGAACGATAACCATTGATGAGACGGATTTATTGTACATAGATACGGAGCATACCTATGAACAATTAAAAGTGGAACTATTTCGTCATGGGGATAAGGTACAAAAATATATTGTCATGCATGATACTACCGCGTTTCCTGAAATGTGGAAAGCAGTGGAAGAGTTTGTAGAGCAAGGCTCTTTTCAAATCAAAGAAAGGTTTACGAATAACAATGGCTTAACTATTTTGGAAAGAATACAATGACAAAACAAATATCTGTAGCGGTTAATAGCTGGGATTGTTTAGATGGTCTCAAGCTTTTTGTTAAATCTTATCTAGATAATACTAGGGACAAAGAAAATACAGAACTCTGTATTGCATTGGACGGTTCATCTCAAGACAGTATAGATTTTGTAACAGATATTTCTTCTACCTCTTCTATTACATGGGTATGGAAGCCTCACGCAGGATTATGTTCCTCCATGAATAGCGCTTTTGATCTTTGCTCTAATGAGTATGTGGTTTGGGCTTCTGATGACTACGTGTTTATGCAGGATTGGGATAACTTATTGAGAAAATATTTACACCCAGATCATTTTGTAAGTATCTATACTTTTGAGCCCCATAATAGTCCTTTTCCTTCGCGGACTGGGTTAGATTATTCTGCTCTAATGTCGTATCTTTCTAAGACAAAGGAAAAATTAATAGGAGGAGAACATAGTTCAAAATTGGGCTATGTATTTGGTAACGGTGCATTTTCAGCAAAGAAAATGCGAACGGTGGGCGGCTTCGATGTTAATTTTATAGAAGGTAGTATGGACGGGGATTTTATTTACAGTATGCACAAGGCATTTCCAGAATTGATTTACTTTAAGCCTCCGGACGTCAGCTATTACCATTTTTCAAGTTCAACCCGGGGTCAACACCCTGAATTAAAAGAAGAGTGCGCCCATGATGCCGAGGTTTTTCTTCGTAAGCATGGGCATCCTGCGGGTTCCCCACTTTACCACAAGATTAAAGAACACTGTTCAACTAAGGGTTCTATTTTAGAATCACGAGGAGTTGTGTTATGAGGACAGCAGTATGTTTGTCTGGGCAGGCAAGGTTTATAAGTAAAAACTATCAAAATCTTTTAGATAATATTATTTTGCCCACAAACGCTGATGTTTTTTGTCACTTTTGGGACACTGTGGGGGAAACTTTAGAGCCACATAGGGCAATAGAGGTTTTTATTCCAAAGGATTATGTGCTTGAACCTTGCAAGGTCTTTGATGACGCTTCTTTGAGATTTATACGAGAAGACTACGGAATTATTCCAAAAAAGTATCAAAGTATTCATAGTATGTACTATTCTATACTGCAAGCTAACTTGTTAAAACAAAAATACGAACAAGAACATGGGTTTTTGTATGATTGTGTGATCAGGTCCAGAACGGATATATCTTTTAAGAGGCAGTTTGATTCCTCAGAATTAAATCAAAATCCTCAAGCCATTTGGTTGTGTAATTTTGATAGGAGTGCTGCTGGTACTTCGTGTGCAGATCTATTTGCATTCTCAACCAGTAAATTGATGGACATGTACTCCGATTGTTTCAACCACTTGCCTAGACTGTTAGAAGAGGGGAAGCATCTTTTTGCGGAGACCATCCTACATGATTACTTAAGTCCTCTTTGTGAGATAGTTTTAAGTGAAATGCGGTATACAATTGTCCGAAATTAAGGCCATCCTAGGAACTCCAGAGGATTTAAATGCATATCTTAATCGGACAAGAACAGAGGTTAATTTATGAATATACTTATCCCTATGGCAGGTAAAGGAACTAGATTTTCTGCAGAAGGATATACAATTTTAAAGCCCCTAATAGATGTTAATGGCGCTCCGATGATCCAGAGGGTTGTGGAAAATTTAGCAATAAATAGTACTTATATATTTGTTGTACGGGAGGGGGATCTTCAAGCGTATCCCCATCTGTATAATTCGTTAGAGTCCTTGGTTCTCCAGAGTGTTGTAGTTCAAGATAAATATGAGCTTCAGGGGCAAGCGTCGTCTTGTTTGTCTGCTAAAGAGTTTATTAATAACGATGACCCGCTGCTTATAGCTAATAGTGATCAGATAATGAAGTGGAACCCAGAAGACTTTATGAATCATGCTTCTAATAGTAATTCGGATGGAATAATATTGACGTTTGATTCTCAAGATACTAAGAATAGTTACGCGAGGTTGGATGAAGACGGTTTTGTTCTAGAAACCGCAGAGAAAAAAGTTATCAGTCCACATGCCTGTTGTGGGGTTTTCTACTGGACAAAAGGAAGATATTTTGTGACCGCGCTGGAAAGCATGATGAAGAAAAATATCAAGGTTAACAATGAGTTTTATGTTGCTCCTGTTTATAATGAAAACATAGCTGTGGGATTAAATATAACTACTTACAAAATTGATAAACATTATCCCATAGGTACTCCCAAAGATTTGGAACATTTTCTTCGGGGAGAAAACTAGATGGAAATATATAATATAAATGATACCATCCATGGGTGGTTTATTGGCGATTTTGATAAGGCTGTTCATCGTACTGCGGATTTTGAAGTATCCTATATGAAACATTCTAAGGGAGAAGAGTGGCCCAAGCATCACCACAAGATAGCAAAAGAAATAAATTGTCTTATCAGGGGGAAAATGCTCATTAACGGGCAAGCAATAAATCAAGGTGATATTTTTATAATAGCTCCCGGCGAGAGTACTAAGCCTACTTTTTTAGAAGATTGTGAGTTAATAGTAGTGAAAGTCCCTTCTTGCCCGACTGATAAGTATATCGATGAATAAGGAGAGTTTTTGATGGATTTCTTTCTGCAGCAAGCTGAACTTAATCAGCCAGAGTATATAATAGCTACTTATTATATTGAATCCACCACAACTTTAAAGGATGCCGCTTGGAGTTTGGCCATTGGACAGAGTGTTGGTAATCCTAATATCAGAAATAGGTGGGAAACAGATGCTCTTTTTGAAAGGCATTCTTGTAGAATTCTTCATGATGAATCAGAGCTGGCTGGTAATAAAGGTGAAGTAAAAATAGCTTTTCCAGCTGTGAATATAAATATGAAGGAAGATGGTATATCACAATTGTTAGTTCATGTTATGGGAGGACAATTAGATATCGATATTTTTACTAAATGTCACTTGTTACATCTCGAGTTTCCTGAAGAAGTTTTACAAGAATTTTTAGGCCCACGTTATGGCATAACGGGAGTTAGAAACTTTACTGGAGTTTATGATAAGCCTATCTTAGGTGGAATAATCAAACCCAAAACGGGAATGCCCCCCGAAGTTCTATTAGAGATGGTTCAAGAGTTGGTTGAGGGTGGTGTAAATTTTATTAAAGAGGATGAAATTATGTCTGATCCTCTTTTTTGTTCTATAGAAAAACGTCTTCCTCCCATCGTAGAATACTTACAGGATAAGCAAGTTATATATGCAGCATGTATAACGTCTGACCCGCCGTATCTATTAGAAAGAGTTAAACGAGTTCATGAGCTCGGTGGTAATGCTGTGCACGTCAACTTTTGGAGCGGGTTAGGTACCTATAAGGCAATTAGAGAGTTAGACCTCCCTCTGTTTCTGTTCTTTCAAAAGAGCGGTGACAAGATACTAACTAATGAGTCACATGATTTTCACATCTCTTGGCATGTTATTTGTGAACTTGCTGGGATGATGGGTGTGGATTTTATACACGCAGGTATGTGGGGTGGGTATTCAACAGAGTCTGATGACAATCTAAAAGACACATTGAAAATATTGCACAAGCATGATGTTGTTCCTTCTCTTAGTTGTGGAATGCATCCGGGACTAATAGAAGCAATAAATACTAGGTTCGGAATAGATTACATGGCTAATGTGGGCGGCGCTATCCACGGGCATCCTGAAGGAACTCTTGCTGGAGTGAAAGCTATGAGGCAAGCAATAGATAAGTGCCATTCGGAAGAGTACCAACATGCAATAGATAAGTGGGGCAAGATAGACTGATGTATTTTATAGCACATAGGGGAAATATGGAAGGCCCTTGTCCTGAGAATGAGAACAGGCCTAACTACATTTTGGGTGGGCTCGCTGCTCATTCTTGGCTTCATTGTGAGGTAGATGTCTGGGTAGTAGGTGGAGATATTTTTCTAGGACATGAGACCCCCCAGTACCGAGTTAATGAAGAGTTTCTAATTAATGCACGTCTCTGGTGCCATGCAAAGAATCTAGCAGCTTTTGAAAAGATGTTAGCTAATCCTCTTACCCACTGTTTTTGGCACCAAGGAGATAATTTTATTCTTACATCAAGAGGGTATATTTGGACTTTTCCAGGCAGACCCTTGGCTGATAACTCTATCTGGGTTTTGCCGGAGGCTACTAATTTTAGTTACTCTTTTGAAAATATCCCGAAACATGTAGGGGTATGTAGTGACTATATAACCCTACTCAAAGGAGATACTTTATGAAGATAGCTATACAACCCATAGGTGCTAACTCTGGCAAAATTAATTCCTTCGGCGGCGGCGAGGCCCGCTGGAATATTAATGTTTATGATATTCTCAAACAGGAAGGTTACGATGTTCACTACCGTCCTCCTGGCGAAGATGCGGGATTTGATTTATATTTAGACACACCCTGGACCGTATGTAAACAGTTGAAGTCAAAAAAACATGTTCATTTTTCATTTGCAGCCATGACTGGTGGTGCTAATCTCCCGCAAGCCCGTACGTTAGAATGTTTTAGGGAAGGGGGTTGTATACTTGCTAATCCTTATAGAGTAGGGTATAATCAAAACGTTGCTCTCCAGGATGGGGAAGAAGATGTAGATTTTGTGCCTGTGTTTATTCCTATGCCTTTTGCAGACACATACAAACCAAACTATGACATAGAGCCTTCTGATAGAAAAGAAATAGTATGGGCTACCAAAAGTTGTTTTGCTCCTCACTTCGAAACTAGAGGTGAAAAGTTTGTTTTCGTACCGAATAATGCAGCAATGACCTTGAGGGCTTTAGTTAGATTAAATCAGCGTGTAGATTTTAAGATGAACTTTCTTTTATCCCATCATTTAAAGGATGCACATCCACGACATAATGTCCCTGAACTTTTTTCTAAATTTAAGGACGCAAATAAAGTTGAGACCCTTCCCTGGACTGAGTTACTGAAACTTATGTCGCGTTCAAAACTGAATGTCCCGGTGGGAGGATTACAAGCCAGTGTTATGGAGGGTATATTCGGAACAAGTCTTCCTGTTCTTTATCAAGACTCTCGTTACTATTCTGGGTTAGAAAGAGACATGTGTTTGCTCCCCTCTGTTAGAGAAGCAACTGAAGATGATATATATAATGCTTTGGAGACTTTTTGGTTTGACGAAAAGGCATACAAGAAAGCATGGGAATTTTATCAAGATTCTATCAATAGAGACCATACTACTTCTGGGTGGATGAGGAATTTCAAAGAAGCCCTTGAAACTATGGATCTATAAGAAGGGTTTAGAGATGAAAATAGCAATTAGAAGTTATGGCGCGGTAGGTAACACACTCAACGGTTATGGTGGCGGCGAAGGTCGATGGACATCTAACATGGCTTATTTTTTACAAAGTGAAGGCCATGAAGTAGTCCGCTGCGCGGAAGGCCAGGACCACAACTGCGATCTTTTTTTAGATGCATCTTGGGAACGATGCCAGTATGTAAACGCACCTGTCCATGTGCATCATTCTTTTTTTGCTTGTAATAACGGTGCTCTTGAATTTCCTTGTTTGCCTAGTGGTGATTGTAATCTAGCGGTGCCCCATCGCCGAGAGTGGGTCCAAGATCAAAATTGGAAAAAGCTTCTCGAGAAGCCTTTTAACAATATCTTTTTGCCTGTGCCCTATCCTGATAACCTTCTCCCATCTAACGTAGATGATGTAAGAGGTTTTGATCGTACGGAAATTCTTTGGGCAACCAAAGATATGTTTCATCCTAATTTTGAGCCGCAGACCCGTCCCGATGGGAGAGAGCAGGTTTTTATTCAGGGGGGTTTGGATACATTAAAAGCTCTTTTGCGATTACAAAAAAAGACCGAGTTTACAATGCATTTTTTGCTTAAAGAGATGATAGATCAGGCTCACCCCAGATTTGGGGTGCCCCAACTGTTGTCTCAATTTAGAAATAAACAGTTTTATGGAAGAGTTCTGTGGACTGATCTCATTTCAATCGCTGCACGGTGTAAGCTAAATGTTCCCGTGGGAGGTCTATGGGGAAGTATTCCAGAAAGCATATTTACAAAAGGACTTCCCATGTTTTTTTCGAGAAACTGCTGGTCTAATGAATTTGGAACCCTTCTACCGTTTCCTGAAAACGCAGATGAGCAAGACATTTATGAGGCTTTGGAGACCTTGTGGTTTGATGAAAGAGTTTATCAGAGAAATTTTGAGATTCAACAAATGCTGTTTGAGGATCATCGGACGGAAGGTTTGCGAAGAAATTTTAAGATTGCCTTTGAGCAGTTAGGATTATAACTATGCCTAGGGATGGAAGTGCTACATTTAGGGAATTGAGGCTCCCCTTTGTTGAGATAAACAAGGCCTACCCAGAAAATTATAGCTTTAGGTGTGTTGAAGTTGGAGTTTTCAAAGGGCTGAATGCGAAGAAGTTTTTAGATGAGATGAATATAGAACATGCATGGTTGGTTGATTGTTGGGGCCATTTTGAAAACGAACCGCAAACAGTTTCTAATCACAATATAGATAAAGATCCCGATTTTTGGAAAAGAACTTATGAAGAAGTCCAGGCCCTTTTTCAAACCTATTCTAATGTTACGATAGTTAAGGCCTGGTCAGAAGAAGCAGTTGATATAGTACCTAATGATTTAGATTTCGTATATCTGGATGCTGATCACACCTACGATGCTAGCTTGAAAGATATTGAACTGTGGTTTCCCAAAATTAAAACGGGGGGATGGTTGATGGGCGATGACTATATGTGGGAAGGGACCCATCGCGCAGTCAATGAATTTGTAGAAAAACATAATTACATTTTACATTCGGGATCTAAAAATACCCAATGGTGGTTTATTAAAAATTACAATCCTGGGGAGAAATAGTATGAACATTATGAGATGTCCATTTTTATTTGCACAAGAATATTTTAAAGAAGTTCCTTTGGTTATTGCTGAAGTTGGAGTAGCGTTCGGAGATAATGCTGCTTTGGTTTATGACGGTTTAAAGCCTAAAGAATTTCATCTTATAGATAACTGGGAATGGGACGGCGCTTCTCGTGTTTCTCATGGAGCTATATCTACTAAAGATGAAATGTATGCGTTTGCAGTAGGGCAGTTAAATCATCTTCCTGGTGTTAGATTTGTTCCCACCACATCCAAGAGAGCTTCACTTTTATATCCAAAAGAGTATTTTCATCTGGTTTATATTGATGCGGACCATGAATACGAAGGAGTTCAAGAGGATCTTATCAGTTGGTATCCGAAAGTCAAACCTGGAGGAATTTTTGGTGGAGATGATTTTGATCCCTATCCAGGTGTTAAACGGGCAGTGGAAGAATTTGCTCGGCAAGAACAACTAAAACTTTATGTAGGGCAGAGTAGAACCCAATGGTGGGTAATTAAGCCTAAAGAAGGGGAGTAATAGTATGCGTACCGCAGATTTTGATGCACCTTATACACCTGATACATTTGTTAGTGTTATTGTAATGTCTTATACTCGGCCTGAGTTTTTAGGAGGCTGTTTGCAATCGATTCACGAACATGCAGATATGCCTGTGGAAATTATAGTACATGATGATGCAAGCGGAAGAGAATTTGAGGTAGAAATATTTAATAAATACCGACACCTTTGCAGTTCTTTGATCTTTGGGTCTCCTGATCGTTTTAATATGGGATTGGCTGCGAGTATAAACCGTGCAGTATCTTTGGCCAACAGCGATTACATCATTTTGCTTAACGATGATACCAAATTATTGCAACCTTGTTTGAAAACAGCTAAACAGTGGTTAGATGTTCCCTATTTGGGATGTGTGGGTTTAAGTTCTTCTATTCCCAATTTTTCAGCGCAGAATACCGAGGCACACCCACCCGATGCTGGACGTTTGAATGTTTATAACAACGGTCTTGCATTTCAATTGGCAGCTCTCCCTTCAGGGGCAGGTGTTTTTGCCTTTCGTAAAAAAGTTTGGGAAGAACTGGGAGGTTTTGCAACCGCTTTTACCAACCATGGCGATACTGTTTTTCATCTTGCTTGTTTGAATGCTGGTTATTTTAATGCTTCGAGTATTTTGGATTTCGAACGGTTTGCAATTAATGTTGATCTCACTGAATACAATACTTCCAATGGGACAGCTGGTGAAACCCCTTGGGATTGTTCTTACCCTCATTTGTTTAATACAGGTGAGAATATGGCAATGATTAATCGACAGAGAAATGAACGAACAGTTATTGCGGGGCAGAAACAATATAATGCTTCCTTTAAGCCTGCCCTTCGTTTTGCGTGGTATCATGAATTATTTGAAAGAGCTTTTCCAAGGAGTGGGGGTGTATGTTGGAAGGAATTTGAATGTTTAGGTACCGATCGTTGGAAGGACACCATAGAAGCAGACTACGCAGCCTGGGTCCCAGAAATAGCCCGAAGAAAATCAGTTGGCGGATAAAGATCCAATAGATGAGATTCTATAAGGGGACTAAATGATAACAAACGTTCAATCTTTTGACGAATTATTTAATTCCTTTGGAAATAAAATAGAACAGTCTAAAGGTTCTTTTAAGCAGCTTTATGATCGTATCAAAGCTATAAACCCGAAGAGGATTTTGGAGATAGGATTTAGATATGGGGGTACTGCTAAGATGTGGCAACACATGCTTCCTCCACAAGGTTTGGTAGTTTCTGTAGATGTTGGCAGTGCTGTGGCGTCAGACCGGGTAGACTTGTCAGGACAACCAGAAATTAAATTAGTCCTAGGAAATTCTCATGATGTTGAGATCATTGCGAAGGTAAAACAATACGCTTTATTTGATGCCATTTTTATTGACGGAGATCATAGTTATGAAGGTGTGAAAGCGGACTATGAAAACTATGTTCCGATGGTTCGGTCTGGAGGCATTGTAGCTTTTCACGATCATGGGCACGGTCCCATATTAAAATTTTGGAATGAGCTTCAGGTCCCAGGTAAAATTGTGCTCCAAGATAGTTTGACAATCGGTTTGTTTCAGAAAGTGTGAGATTCAATATGATTCAACAAGGTGAGACATTAAGAAATAGGATCTTCTTTATTATCAAGGAGAATCCTGGTATGGTTCGAACTGAGATTCGAGATCAGCTCGGGCTTCCCAACAACGTGGTTACTCCAGCTATCAAAGAACTAATTGATCAAGAGATGGTATTGGAGGGGCAGCCTCGGTTGTCTAAGACTACTAACAAACTTGGAAAACAGTTGTATGTGGCTGATGATTGGGCAAAGGAAATTGACGCCCAGAATAGAATCTTCGAATAAAGGACGGAGTAATGTCTGCCGAAAATAAAGAGAAGAGCGCAGCAGAGCGCGTCCTCGAGCATCGAAGATTTAACATCCTTGTCCTCGACGGCGGGGGTATTAGAGGTGTTATTGAAGCAGTAGTCCTTGATCGTTTAACAGCAGAATTTCCGAGGCTTCTACAAACTGTGGATTTGATTGTGGGTTCTTCGACTGGGGGTATTCAGGCCTTGGGTTTAGCTGCAGGCCAAACAGCTCCAGAAAATCGAAAGAGTTATCAAGAGATTGCAAAGGTTGTTTTTGCTGATAGTTCCCTGGATGATTTCCGAGATTTATGCAAGTTGGGTGAGGCAGATTATAGTATCAAGAATATACGCAGGGTTCTCCAGCTGCAGTTTGGGGATATGGTTCTACGAGATCTTGATAAGAAGGTGGCCATTACAGCCTTTGATTTGGATAGCGGTCCGGATTCTAAGCATCGGGCCTGGAAGTTAAAGGTATTCCACAACTTTGCCAACGGAGATTCTGATGGACATGTGCGGGTAGTTGATGTGGGGTGTCGAACTAGTGCCATACCCACTTACTTTCCCACAGTGGCGGGATACATAGGCGGAGATGTGATAGCTAACAATCCTTCGATGGTGGGTCTTGCCCAGGCTCTGGATAGTAGGGGACCCACCGTTGCCTTTGAGAGTATCAATCTGCTCTCCTTGGGGGCAGGGCTTAGCGGCCGTTGGATTAAGGGTAAGAACCACGATTGGGGAATCCTACAGTGGGCACCCCACATTCTGTTTATGATGTTGGAAGGGTCAGTTAATATGACCCACTTTCAGTGTAATCAACTGCTGGGAGAGAGGTATTTCCGAATCGATCCTCTGCTTCCGGAGAAACTATCTTTAGATGATTGGAAAAGGATTCCAGATTTAATTGAGATTGCAGAAGACGTAGATTTAGAAAGAGGTTTAAAATGGTTAGAGAAACATTGGAAGTAGACAATATGACGGTATGGCGGGTTCTTAATACGGATGGGAAGATTAAGCCCGTTCTTTCCACATGGTATACTGGGCACAAGGAAGAAGATTTCTTGACGACTAGAACTTTTGGTACAAAGAGGGAAGTTGATGAGTGGCTGAAAGAATTTTGGCAGGCCTATTGGCGGCTATGTTAGATGGTCAAGTTTGCTAATTTTGATGGCGTTGATGGGACTGTAGTAGTTTCTGGGTATAGAGGCGTGGTAAAGGAACGGCATCGTTCTGTCTCTTTTTGGATCCGCACTACACAGAAAGACTTAGCAACCATCTGTTATTGGGGACCTAAGCTTAATACTGGTTTTGCTGACAAAGAAAGACTTGGTATTCAACTTCCAGAGACAGTAGTTTCTGGGCTGACAGACGGATCTCAGAGCAGAGTTCGATTGGTTGGCGGCTTCATAGAACTCTTTGGTAGAGGTACAGGGCGCAGGAGTGCTGTCAAGATAAACGATGGGACTTTTCATCACGTAGTGTGTACCTGGAACCGAGCAGATGCTGCCCCTGGGCACGAAGATTTCCAGGTAGCCAACATTTTCATAGACTCTCTCATAGAGAACGGGAAGGGTTTTGGTCAAGGAAATCTACTTACTTTTCCTGATGGAACGGTACATAGCAGCACCGCTGTCTGTACTCCGGAAGATGTAGAGGTCATCATCGGAGCCCGACCCGCTATTGGTACCTCGGGGATAGAGTTTACGGAACATTTTCAGGGAGATTTAGACGAGTTCGCTGTATACAACGACGTAATGAGCAGCGGAACTATCAGTGGGGCCTACAACGCTGGGGTACCAGGAGCGGATCTCCTGTCTCTGGGTCAAGTACCTGCCCTTAAGTTTTGGTATCGAATGGGAGATGATCCCGGAGATGTGGCACCGAGTGGTACGTTACCGTTTGGTACGTTCTTTGATCAGAATTCTTTCACCCAGAGACATGGGGTGGTATCCTCAGGAGTAACAATATCTTAGGATTAGATATGAGATATACCTGCCCTTGGCCGAGGCAGGCACGCCGAAGTGTGGATATGGCTAGGAGGTGAAAGGAATGGAAACATTTCAACTCGCTCCTTGCGATGATGTTATAGTCACTTGTGCGGGAATAGAAAGGACTGATTATCCGATCGAAACCCGATATAAGATTGATCATAATTTAATCGTCGCGGTTATTACAATACCAATAGTCGCCATCATGGGCCCAACTATGACCGACTAAAGACCATATAATGGTGGGGTGGGCCTCCGGCCCTGTATAAACAGGAGGCATAAGGAGAATATGAAATCTTGTAGCCGATGTTGTATTTCCAAAGAACAAAACGAGTTTTATCGTAAAAATACGGCTAAAGATGGGCTTTCTTCTGAATGTAAGTCCTGCCACTTGAAGGCTAAGAAACAGGTATATCGGAAAGATCCTGAAAAGTTTAGGCAGCGCAGCATTCACAATCGTAGAGAAAATTCAGAGTATTTGCAAGAATATAATAAACAATACAGGAAAGATAATCCTGAATATATAGCGAAACTCAATAAGAACTGGTGTGAAAACAATAGAGAGCGTGTGAATAAAAAGAGCCGAGAGTGGCAGAATTGGAAGATGCGTACTGATTTAGACTTCAGACTTCGAAGCCTTCTGAGACAACGTCTTTATAAAGCCGTTCGAGGGAGATACCGGTCAGGGTCAGCAGTTAGAGATTTGGGGTGTTCTATAGTTTTTCTAAAGCAACATCTTAAAAGTCAGTTCCAAGAGGGCATGTCTTGGGATAATTATGGTTCGGAGTGGGAGATAGACCACATAAAACCTCTCTCACTATTTGATTTGTCTGATAGAACTCAGCTTCTCAGAGCCTGTAATTGGCAAAATTTACAACCTTTGTGGGTTTTTGACAATAGGAGTAAAGGAAATAAGTATGAAGAGATTAACTCGCGATGAGTATTTTCTCAGTCTGGCTAACATCGTTGCGGCCCGGGCTACTTGTGATCGCCTTTGGGCTGGCTGTGTACTTGTACTTGACGGCGAAATTGTAGCGACTGGGTATAATGGTGCCCCCTCAGGCTTGCCAGAATGCGATGAGGTGGGACATCTCATGGTGGAGGGTGACGATGGTCGTCCCCACTGTAAGAGGACCGTTCATGGGGAACAGAACGCTTTGTACCAGGCTCGGAAGAGGCACCGCAATCTGTTGGGGGCTGTCGCGTATATCAATGCAACACCCTGCGAAATATGTCTCACAGAGCTTCTACGTTGCGGTGTAAGACGAGTTGTTTGTGGGTCGGTATATCGGGGCGCAGAGCGGGTAGAAATGACCGTACGGCTCGCTACAGCGTTTGGCGCTATTGTGGAGTACCAGCCTATGCCAGATATTACGTTGACTTTTGGTGCGGAGGTGGAAGATGTCAAGCGAATCAAAATATCCCGTTTGCCCTAAGTGTGGTAGTACCACTATAGAAGAGCAGACTAAAGGTATTATTTTTCCACCTCCCGAGGGGCATGACCACGACCCTAACAAGAAAATATGCTACGGCTGTGGGCATGAATGGTTTAAGACCTGTCCTGCATGTGACTATGTCTTTAACTCGGGGTAATACTACTACTGCCGCTGCCCGTTTTACCGAGAACCTGCTCCTAGAGCATACGGTAGCGTTGGGGGCGGATGGTGTCCTTATAGTACTTTTGGGCTTTAGTGATGCTGTATCCCCTCCTGGTTCTTTCGTTCCGGGGAGTGGTATCTATACAGCGGAAGTTACTTACAGCGGTTTTACACTAACCTACACGGGCTCAGTACAAGTTCGTGGAGCCAGAGAAGATCCTTATTTAGCGGCCTATATTTTGACCAGCCCAATTACGGGTTCTAATCCCGTAGTGGTGACTATTGGTACTGAGATCAACGACCTATTTGTGGCAGCTATAGATTATCAGGGTGTGGATCAAACTGATCCGATTCTTGCATTTGCTGTATCTTCTACGGCAGATCCTAACTTTGACCTGGGAGGGGTAGGCCTTCAACCTACGGCCTCTGGGCGGGCGATCACCGCCTGTTTGTGTCCAGAAACTAACGGCATCCATGTAGGAGGTTCCGGACAATTGGATCTGTTCAATGAACAGGAAGGGAACTCTCGTTTTTCGGGATTTGAAAAAGAAATACCAGGGAGCGGGTACTTTCCAATGACTATTACCAACCTTGCGGACTATACATCTGTATCGTTGAGCGTGGCCTTGAGGCCCGCCTAAGGAGTAGTTTCATGAAGAAATTTATCGCGCAAATACTGGTCTGTTTTGGCCTAATTTTAGCAACCCTAACTGCTGCGAACATTCCGACTGTCAATGCAGATACTATCCCTGCAATGACAGGGGTTATTGTTGATTCTCCTTTAGCTTGTAGGACGGAAGAATTGAACTCGGAGGCTAAGACCACCTTAAATAGGTGGCGTGAGCTCAATGCTAAGCAGCGCGCTGGGACCCTCACTGTCGAAGAAAATATAGAAGGGGGTAAGCTGTCCGTTCATCCTGTTGGGATTGATCCCGAGACTGGGGAGCTAGTTTTAGAGGGAAGCTGCGGTGCTCTTCCGAACGGACTTCCAGTAACGGTAAAGTTGCTTGATGGATTAGACTATTTTGTTCTAACTGGAGATGGGCAAACGTTCATCCTAAAGGCCCCGGGGTTCAAACAAGATGCCAATTAAGACACACTTCTACCCAACTCGGGTTGTAAAAAGGAAGAAATGAGGATATAATTGTAATGGCAATAGGCCTATTCGATTGGTGGGAAGAGAATGCTACTATGGAATTCAACCAAGAGGATGTCCGTGTCTATGACATGGATGAAGAGAAATATCTCTTTGTTGGTCCGGTTATGTATGCTAGTACCACAGAACGTAGTTGGTACATTAAAAACGTCATGCCCTATGCTAAAGGGAAGTGCCTAGAGCTGGGCCTCGGTCTGGGCGTAGCCTCTAAAGTTATTCTAGCTAGAAAAGACGTTACCCACCTTCTAACTGTTGAGATTAACGAACATGTCATAGGGGCTTTTGGTAAGCCCTTATTGCGTCACAATATTCTGCATGCGGATGCTACAAAATGGGTGTGCGGATTCCCTGTGCTTGAGCCAATGTATGACTTTATTTTCGTGGATCACTACACTTTTGAAGAAGAAGAGTTAGAATCGCTCCAGTGGTTGGGCACAGCTCTGTCATTCCTGCTAAAGCCTGGTGGTAATATGGTCTTTTGGGTTGATGAAAATGCGTCAGAAGAGGATCAAGAAACGATCAAGAAACTATGGATCTTGAATTAAACTCTATCTATCAGAGGGACTGCCGAGATTTTATGGATCAACTTGAACCAGAGTCTATTGATTTGGTAATGACCTCTCCTCCTTATGCTGATATGAGAGGTTATATCAAGATTCCACCGGAAGAATATGTAGAGTGGTTTCTACCAATAGGGGACAGGATCCATAGAGTTCTGAAAAAAAACGGAGTCTTTGTTCTTAACATTCGTAATCACATTGTGAAGAAAGCAAGACTCCCGTATGTATATGAACTCGTCTACAAGCTGTGTAATAAATTTGATCTTATTGAAGACATGATCTGGGATAAGGTCAAGGTTTTACCTAACTCCAAAGGCAGACGGCCCATGGATATGTGGGAGTTTGCTTTAGTTTTTGGTAAGGGTACAGATGTGACTTGGAATGTAGACCAAGTAAGAACACCGTATGGGGAACGAACCCAGCAACGGTACAAGACGGACGTTAAAGTACGTTGGAATTCTATTAGGGAGGACAGAGGTAATAGGAGGATTGAACTACATCCGCTAGGTGCGTACCCAAAGAACATAATTCGGATACCTTCTGAGTCTACTCGTACAGGGCATCCCGCTCCGTACCCGGTTGAATTTGCAGAGTGGTTTATACGTGCGTACAGTAACCCCGGAGAGATAGTTTATGATCCGTTTGGAGGGGGAGGAACGACATCCGTGGCGGCCAAAAAAAATGGCCGCAAATGGATTATGACCGAAATCCACACAGAATACATAGATATTGCCCAAAAAAGAGTGGATGATACCATGGAGGCACTATTCTAAATGTCAGATAAACTAGATCGTATCCAACAAAGAATGGATGATGCTCTAGGTAGGTTACAGGATGTGGCCCAGGGTCGAGTCTATCAAGTAGGAACCAAGATTACATTTGAGGAAAAGTTTGGGGTTGTAACCCTCCTTAATCAGGGTTCCGAAGACCCGACCGGGTCAACTGTGAATATAAGGCTTGAGGATGGGACTACAGTTGATGCTGTGTCTGTTACATCTATAGCTTTACAACTACTTAGACAGTAATTAGGAGGAATTATGGGACGTGGGATAGCATTTACGCATTCCGAAGATCACTTCCTTTTACATAACGCCGAACATAGAACTGCCCGCGAACTACTTGGGCTACACCAGGAGCTTCGTGAGGATATGCTGTGGCCTGAACGTAGTGTTAAGAGCCTTGCACGTAGGGTAGAAAGACTGCGCATAGAAGGCAAACTCGGAGTTAGGGACGAGGATACTCGACGGAAAGCATATTATGGAAGACATAAAGCCTAGAGGGTAATAATGACAGAAACACTGTTGGTGGTCTTCTGTGGGGCCTTAGTTCTTTCGGTATTCTTTTGGTATTATTCTCACAGAAACGTTAAGAGGGAGCTACAAGAGTATAAGGAACTATTCGAAAGTGCTGACACTTCTCAAAAGGAAGCGCAAGCTAAAGTAGAAGGGTATCTTAAAAGCATAGGTGGAAAAGATATTCTAATAGACAGGGCTGCTAAAATTATAGAGGTAGCAATTAGCCAGGAAGAATTAAGAACGGAAGAGATTGTGGGCTTGAAATCTCGAGTGGAGTTTCAAGAGGAACAGTATTCCAAACTTTTGGGACAAAAAAAATCCTCCGAAGTCCGGGTCGGAAATATTACAGAACAGATCGCGCCCTTCTTGGAAGATTACCCATTGGAGCCTAGGACCGCAAGGTTTATAGGAGACCCTATTGATTTTGTTCATTTTGATGAAGATAAAGTCACGTTTGTGGAAGTGAAATCTGGGAAGTCTCAGCTAAGTAAGAAGCAGAGGGCAATCCGTGACCTGATTAAGGAAGGAAAGGTAGAGTTTGTTATCTACCGGGTTGAAGGAAAATAATGGAACCTATTGACGCACAGTTTGCTGTAATAAAAGTAAATGAAAATACATTTGACGTAGTAATCATGGGCGAGGAAGCAATGTTAAAATCTTTCGTCCGAGTCTATGACAAGTTGTTTTATATCGAAGAGTCTGTTTTTGATAAGAAACCTGCGGTTATTGCCCCAGATTTTCCCAACGTACAACACGCTGAGACATGGAAACAATATTGGGTAGCAGCATTTGCTGATCCAGATAACTCTTGTGAAAACTGTCCTACGGTTAAAGAATTGTTGAGTTGGATTGAGAAGGGCCGTTAGAAAAATTTCCGTAATGAAATGAGGTTGCGGCAAGCAGCCAAGCCACATCGCTGAGTAAAAAAAAGAGAGCCCCTACAGAGAAGAACACTCTGTAAGGGCTCTTTGCTTATTGGAAGAATTAGAAGAAGAAGAACGCGTTCCGAAGCACTAGTACTACTGGGAAGGTTTTCCCTCTTTCTTACTGTTGGTATCCCAGTGAAGCTCGATTAAACAGTTCTCGAAACGGAAGGTGACCGGTAAGCGTTATCGAGGCCGATACGCTTGCGTGACTCTCCGGTACCACCGACTGCATCGGTAGCGATCACTCTCACCTTGACAGGCCCGGTGTACTTGAAGGTGATCTTGCTGATCTCCGGGTGCTCCTGGCTCTTGCGATCTCTCTGGCAGACCACGTCTGTGCATCCAAGTTCACCATCTATGTACCAGTTCCACAGGACGATGTTGTCCTTGTCCTGGTCCTTGGCAATGGCTACGACTTCAACGTTCTTGTCGTCTTTGGACATCTCCGTGATCTCTACCAGAGGTCTGTGGTTTACCTTGAGGAAGCTTCCCACTTCTACCAGATGGATTAGGATGTCCTCTTCGTTCTTGAGGCGGGCAACTTCGTTCCTGGCCCCAGTACCGAAGCTCCAGGCGATGATGTGGCCTTCCTTCTTCTTGGCTCTTTGGATAGCTGCCTTGAAGTTGTCCACCACGTTGCGGCCAATCTTCTGGCTCTGCTTGACCTGGATAGGTGTGCCTTCTAGGTGCCCATCCAGGCCCATGTCTCCTCTTCGTTTCTTGTTGGGAGTACCTCCGAACTGACCTACAACGAAGCCCTCGAATTCGTAGGGGTCCATGTTATTGAGATCATCGAAGTCCAACGGGAAGTTCACGATGAGGGCATGCTGGTCCTTGAACATCCCGAAGTGATTTTGGATTCTCTCATCGGACACTCGGATGGCAGCCACGGACTCGTCGATGCCGATGTAGCGGCGCTTCAAGTTGGCGGCCGCTATGGGAGTGGTACCTCCCCCTACGAACGGATCGAGAACTATGTCTCCCTCATTAGAGGAGGCTTTGATGATTCTCTCTAGGAGGGCGAGAGGCTTTTGAGTTGGGTAGCCTACTCGTTCCCCTCCCTTGTTGGGAATCTTATCTATGAACCACCAGTCGTCAAGTGGCTTGTCGTTCTGCTCCTTATAGATGATGTTCCCGTCTTTGTCCCGCGCTGAAACCTTTTTGCCATCTACCATCGCTACGAGATTCCTCTTTCGAGGAGTTTCTATGGGCAGGCGCTGTTCGTGGAAGATGGAAAGGTCCTTGTTTTTTGCGTAGAAGAGTACGTTATCGTGTGTTCTTTGAAACATGCTCGACACGTTAGCCCATCGGGCGTAGCACCAGGAAATATCGTTTCTGAAGTTCCCATATCCAAACACCCGATCACACATCACCTTCAAGTAGTGAGAGGCATGCCAATCACAGTGAAGGTAGAAGGAACCTGTGTCCTTGAGGATGCGGTGCATCTCCACGACGCGTTCCTGCATCCAGGCAATGTAGGCTTCCATGCCAGTCTTCTCTGAGCCACCAGCCCAGCGGTCCTGGAATGAACGTACCTCTCCGTCGTCTCCCCAGATCACATTGTAGTTGCGACCTGAAAAGAAGGGAGGATCTAGGTAGATCAGATCGATACTTTCGTTAGGGATTTCTCGAAGAGCTTTTAGATTATCATCACAGACAAGTAGATTGTCTTTTTCGATGAGATCGAACCATGACATAACATACTCCGATGGGTAGATTATTCTTTTTTCTTACTGTTGGTACCCCAGTGAAGCTCAATCCCCCCGAGGAGGAACAACATGACGGTGGCAACAACTGAGATCAGGAATCCGAACAAAGGAAGGCCTAATCCTATGGTCATTCCGATGGCAGATACTAACCAAATGGTGGATGCAGTGGTGATCCCTACGATGTGAAGTCCGGTTTTCATGATAACACCGGCTCCAATGAATCCCACACCCGTGACAATTTGGGCAGCGATTCTTCCAGGATCTACGGAAGGTGAGGCTCCGGCAACGTGTTGCCAGGAGTATACCGAGGCGAGGGTGAAGAGAGTGGAACCCAGGCAGATCATCATGTTGGTCCGTAGACCAGCAGGTTTATCTGCATGCTCCCTCTCAAGGCCAATCATGGCCCCGCAGACAGCGGAGACACCCATTAAGAGTAAAGCTCTACTGTCCGCTAGGAAGGACCACTCCTTAGCTATAGCTTGAATGAATGTGCTGCCAGCAATACTGATTAGTTCAAGGAATTCCATTAGGTTATTTCTTCGGGAGCATCTTCCTCATCGTATAGGTAAGGCTCTATCTTTAGGATAGGGCACTCACAGAAACCAGGATCGTCCGGATCGCCAGCGGCTTCAGTCCACTTCTCCAGCTGGCAATCCGGACAGATCTTCATGGTTTCCTCTAATTGGAGTAGTTGTCTCCCAAGACGGGGCCAGGGAAAACTCTCTCTTCCTTGTCAGCCTCAGGAAACGCCTCGGCGGGAGCCACCGCTACGGGCTCCTCAACTACCGGTTCCACGTTCTGGACCAGGCTGACCTGGCCTCGAACGGAGGTATCGAACAGCTCGGACTCCCGCACCTTGCGAGAAAAGTTGTGGTATGCCCACTTACTCTCTCCGATCAGTCCACGTTCTTGTGCAGCGGCTACCAGGACTTTGGTGCTAATCGGCCCGCCCCCGAGTTCCTGAAGTACCGCCAGACC
>SDBV01003730.1_pt1 | contig 22243 bp, 21 predicted proteins | sample 2277081 | NCBI WGS metagenome assembly SDBV01 (sample SAMN10402039, study PRJNA504765) | marine sediment metagenome | isolation source: marine sediment core GS10_PC15, 223 cmbsf | place: Arctic Ocean: Southern Knipovich Ridge | collected 2010 | reverse complement strand
ATTCTTTTGTACACCCATTATTTTAGAAAAACAAAAAAAAGACTCTTCACACAAAGAACATCTTTTTTCAAAAGAATAAAGGCTAATATTACCAATCAAGTATGTAATAAAAAACAAAGAAAAAAACAACTTTTTCATCGAGAACTCCATTTAAAATGAAAAAGACTGTCTTTTTTTTATTAAAATTTCAAGCAATATTTATTTCTTTTGAATTGGCATGTATATACTAAAATATAAAAATTAAAATTACATTACTTTCAATGAGGAAGAGACCATTTTTTCTTAAGCTCTTTTAACCTATTATCTTTTTCCATCTGAGCTATTGAAGCATTAAAAAGATTTAATAGATCTTGGTTTTGATCTTTTAAAGTAACAAGTCTTATTGCTTGATCGTTTAAAGGGGGCTCAACTGTTTTTAGCTGATTTTGATATAGATCAGTTGCATATTTATAAGCTGGAATAATAGATAAAATAGCGCCTTCTATATTTCCATTTGCAATATCATCTAACATTGTTGGAAGAGAAATATAAGGCTCCTCAAAAATATTTGCATATTTCTGTAAAAAAATAACTGATCCTGTATCTGAGATGTAGCCTACATGTTTATTTAGCATATTACTTAGTGATTTATATTTTGCCTCTTTTGCAATCATCAAAACAAAACCTGTTTTAATAATATCTTTTGAAAAGTCATATTTTGCTTTGTTAAAATTATAGGGCTCCATAGGAGATAGAATAGCTGCATATTTTTTTTTCTTAAGATCAATGGGTAATTCATCGAAGTTATTATCTATAATTTCAAAATAAATTTTTTTCTCTTTAGAGATTTCAAGAAGTAGATCATTTATAAATCCATTTAGGTTAGCTTCGACTCCGTTTAAAGCTAGAGAATACCAGCTTTTATCTATAGCAATGGAATATGGTTTTGTCTTTTCAACGCAGGACACTAAAAAAAGTGTAACTATACAAAGTAGTATTTTTTTCATTAAAATATTTTTCTTTTCTTATTATCTTATCTCAAGTGAATTTTAATTGAAAATATTATTCAAACCTGAAATGCTATTAAGAGCTAAAATGGATAAAACATGTTTCCTAATAAAAAAATAGTCTATGTTTTTGTGTCTATCGGAGATGAAAATCCAAATATATCTAAAGAAGTTAAAAAAAAATCAGTTTTTGAGAATAATTTCTTTAGATTTTTTAAAAAAAAGAAAGTTTTAAAAGAAAATAAAACAGATCTTTATCAGATTTTAGATAAGCTAACATCTTCTATTTCAAAATATAGCGAAAAAAAATGCTACTCTTTTTACTTAAATAAAGAAGAGAGCCATGAAAAATTTATAACTGATATTCAAAAAGAAAACGCTGATAGATATTATGTTTTTCCTATGTATCCTCAATATAATTTAGATTTGAATCAAATAGCTAACTTCTTTTCATTGAGTTTATATGATGATGTTGTAGAGAAATTTTTCTGGATAAAATCCTACGGACAACACCCAATTTTTGCAAAAGCTATTCAAAAAACAATAAAAAGTGTTTTGAAAAAAAATAGTTTAGATGAAAAAGATACTTTTTTTTTATTTTTAGCAAAGAGTCCTACAACTTATAGTCCATTATATTATTTTGAGAGTGAAGTCACCTGTCAAAATACTGTAAAAGCTTTTCCTTATGTAGAAGGAATTTTACATTTTTTCTCAGATGATATTCTAGATTTTAAGATAAAAGAAGTAAAAAAAAGAAAAAATGTAATTATTATTCCGATATCTTCTTTGACAGATGATTATAAATTGAGAGGGAAACTAAGTGACTTTCAAACATATCTTGAAGAGAAAAAAAAGCATGTTTTTATAACTAAAACTCTAAATCAAAGTAGCTATTTTATTCGATCAATTTTCGATATAATCGATGAGAAAAATTTTGTCTCAAATGAGATGCTATTAATGTAACAAATTTTTTGAGATAAAAAAACAATTTTTCTCAAAGTCAAAAGATGTTATAACTATAAATAAGAAGTAACGTAAAAAAAGTGTGGGTATGAAAAAACTATTATTTGTTTTTTTAATTTCAATTTTTCTAACTGGCTGTGAGAAAAATCAATCAATAGTAACCTCAGTAGATGAAAGACAAGCAAACGAGATCGTTGTTTTTTTAGCATCAAAAGGCATTGCTGCTCAAAAAATTCAAACAGCTGTAGCAGCAGGAACTACAGCTACAGCTGCTACATATGATATCTATGTAGATAAAGATAAGTTAATAGAAGCTATGACAATACTCTCAGACAATGGTCTTCCAAGAATTCAAGGAACGAATCTTTTAGAGCTTTTTGCTCAGCAAGGTCTTATGACAACGGATAAAGAGGAGACGATAAAATATCAAGCAGGATTAGAAGTAGAATTAGAAAATACAATTAGAAAAATAGACGGGGTAATTGATGCTGATGTAAAAATATCATTTCCTACTACTACAGAGACAGGATTAATTGATACAGAAACTCCAAAACTAAAATCTGCGATATATGTGAAACACCAAGGTGTTTTTGATGATCCAAACCAACATTTAGAGAGCAAAGTAAAAAGATTAGTATCTGGAAGCATTGATAATTTAAGCTTTGATGATGTAACTGTAATTTCAGATAAATCTAAATTTACTGATGTTATATTACCAACAGATTCTCAAATGCTCGGCGCTAAAGCTTTAGACAAAGACTATGTAAAAATCTGGTCTATTATTATGACCAAAAGCTCAGCAAAAACGTTTAGATTTATATTCTTTTTACTTATTTTCATTGTTTTCGCATTTGCAGGATCACTCGGGTTCCTTATATATAAATTTTATCCTCAAATAAAATCGAAATATATAAAAAATAAATGAAAAAAACAATAGTTTTCAAAAAATTTTTGGAAAGTTTCGATAAGAGCAATAAACTTATAAAATATTTAACAAATCCAGAGATTGAAAATTTAAATAGGATTCCTTCATTTGCAAAGATTAAAAATTCTAGATTTTCTAAAGAATCTATTATAGATAGCACTCATTACTCTTGGTTCATTCCGATGTTAAATATCTATTCAAATAAAGAAGCATCAATGTTTTTGCTTGCACTAAAAAAACAACAAAAAAAATCTCTACAAAATATTTTAGACTTAGAAGATATTGAAAATGATTTAAACTCAAGTGTTAAATCATTTTTAAAAGATCTACTTTTAAGAAGTCTAGTTAAAAAAGAAGATCAACTACTTGGTGTAGATTTTCTTTTTGATTCCAAATTGAATAATCTTTTATTTCTTTCGAAAAATTCCCTTGTTAAATTAATAGATTTTCTCGGTATGTATGACCTAGCAAAAGAGTTAAAGTTCATCGTTGAAAAGAAAAAGTTAAAAAAAATTTATTCCTATTTGAAAGAAGATGAGAAAAAGTTTTTAAAAGAGATCCTACATTATAAAGAGCCATTTTCAACTAAAAGAATCAATATCGAAAAATATAGCCATGACAAAAAAAAGCTCAGAAACGCCCTACATAGATGTGGCCTTTTAAGGCTCTCTTATGCACTTAGTCCTGAAAGTATTGATCTGATATGGTATGTATGTCATACTCTAGATATTGGAAGGGGAAATTATATCTTTAAAGAGAGTTTAGCAAAAAAACAAACTCAGGCTTCAGATGTAATTACCGAAGAAATTTTAAAAATTATAAATATTATTAAAAGATAAGCTTATGAAGTTTTTTTCATTTTTAAAAGAAGAAATTCACCCTCAGCCCGGCAAGAAAATAATCCCCAAAGAGGAATTTTCTAAGCTAATAGAAGCTAATGAAATTGTAAATATGGCTACAGAAGATGCCGCTATCTATAAAGAAAAGATAAAAAAAGAGTGTGAAACTCTAAAAGAAGAGGCAAAAAAAGAGGGATTTGATGAAGGCCTTAAAAGTTTAAATGAGCATATTTTGAAACTAGATAAAACAGCTAAAGAACTATCAAAAAAATATGAAGAAAAAATACTTCCCATCGCACTTAAAGCTGCTAAAAAAATTGTCTCTGAAGAACTTAAAATGCATCCTGAGGCAATTGTAAATATTATAAGAGGCGCTCTAAAGCCAGTTGCTCAACATGCTAGAGTTAAAATTTTTGTAAATAAACAAGATTTAGAAATACTTGAAAAAGAAAAAGAAAAAATTAAAGAAATCTTACAGTTCACTGATACTGTCACCATTGAAGAAAGAAATGATATTGAACCAGGGGGTTGTATAATAGAGACTGAAAAAGGTATAATCAATGCACAATTAGAAAATCAATTTAGAGCTATTGAAGCGGCTTTTAAAGCTTTTACGAAAAAATAAATTATGAATATAAGAAAAATCACTTTTGCTTTAACATTTTTTTTAGTAATTTTTTCATCCTCTCTTTTTGCTCAAACAGATCCCGGCGCAGTTTCTCAACCAGCATTAGTTACTAAATTAGCAGTTCTTGCAGGGCTTTCTCTTCTGCCTTTTGCTGTAATGATCTTAACCTCTTTTGTGAAAATTATTATTGTTTTATCTCTTTTTAGAAGCGCTTTAGGAGTGCAACAAACACCACCAAATCAAGTATTAACTGGTCTTGCTCTTTTACTTACAATATTCGTTATGTTTCCAACAGGTGTCTTGATGTATAATGCTTCAAAAGAGGTTATTGATAGATCTTCTACAGCTCCTGTTTTTTCTGCATCCTCTGCTCAGCAAATTGTGGAGATCATAGATGCCGCCAAAGAACCTTTTAAAAATTTCTTACAAAGAAATGCACTACCTAAACATATTAAAAGCTTTTATCAAATCGCTAATAAATCATTTCCAGAACCCTATAAAGACTCTTTAAAACCAACTGATCTTATCATTGTAATGCCCTCTTTTATAACGACGCAACTTAAAGCTGCTTTTGAAATTGGTGTACTTATATATTTACCATTTTTTGTAATTGATTTAGTAACATCTAACATCTTACTTGCTATGGGAATGATGATGTTATCTCCCTTGACTATTGCTCTTCCAATTAAACTACTTCTTTTAGTTATGATTGATGGATGGACAATTTTAGTACAAGGGCTAATGATGACATTTAGATAGGAAAAGCTTATGTTTCAAAATGAAATTTATCAACTCACATATCAAGCTTTAATATTAATTTTAATACTATCTGGCCCTCCAATTCTTATTAGTATGGTTTTAGGTCTTTTAGTTGCTATCTTTCAAGCAGCTACTCAAATTCAAGAACAGACTCTATCTTTTACAGTTAAACTTTTTGCTGTAGTAATTACATTAATGCTTTTAGGTGGCTGGTTAAGTGCTCAAATCATTCAATATGCAAATACTATTTTCAGAAATTTCCCCGCGTGGAACCCTTAGATGAATGCGGCAAGCTTAACAGATAGTTATTTAAATTTACTTTTATCTTTTACTCACTTGCAGCCCATTACAGTTTTATCTGCGTTTTTTTTAAGTTTAGCAAGACTTATACCAATTGTGGGTATCGCCCCTTTTTTTGGAGCTAAAATAGCTCCTGCTAACGTTAGAATGATGCTATCTATTGCGCTTTTACTAATCTTACTTCCACAAATTTTACTTTCTTTAAAAGCTGAGATATATTTTGATCTTAGATTTGTAGTTCTTTTGCTAAAAGAGCTTCTGATTGGTTTTATTTTAGGACTTTTAGTCACTATTCCATTTTATATTGCTCAAACTTCTGGAACACTTGTCGATCATATGAGAGGAGCTCAATCACTCCAAGTAACAGATCCAACAACTAACTCTCAAACTGGCCCGATTGGTATTTTTTATAATTATGTACTAATAGTTGTCTTCTTTGCTATTGGCGGTCCCTTTTTTTTTATTGAAGCTATTGGAATGTCATATCATCTACTTCCTATAGATAAGTTATTCAACCCTGCTTTTTTTTCTATGAAACTCCCCCTATGGCAGCTTCTAGTTGGGCTATTGAACTATGTGCTATCTATGGCAATACAGCTCGCAGCTCCACCTTTAATTGGAGTTTTGATGGCTGAGATGTTTTTAGGTATAGCTAATAGAATGGCTCCAAATGTTCAAATCGTGTTTTTGGGGATACCCCTAAAATCTTGGGTTGGTCTTGCTATGCTTGCTGCTGCTTGGTACTATATAGTAAATCAGCTTGGAAAAGAGTCTACTATTTGGTTAAAAACAATTGAAAGTGTCATAAAACATGCTGCTGTAAAATAAAAAATTCATTCTAAGTAATTAACATTAGAAAAGATTTTATTCTACAATTACTTTTTTTTATTTAAAATAAAATGACTAGTTTGTATAATACTATTTAAAAATTATACCTTAGTAAGCATAAAGGAGAATAAAGATATGGTCAAACCAGTTGAACGAAAAACTCTAAGTTTTTTTCCGTTAGCATCAGCTAAAAGTGATGAGAAAGTAGAAATAAAAGTAAAAATAACCGATCATATTAATGGAGTAACATATTGTTGTAAAGGCACATTTCGTGCTTCACATACATTGACAAATTTTCCTGAACAAGCTCGAATTAGATCTATGTTAGAAGAAGCTTTCCCCCAAATAAAAAATTGCAAGTGCACCGCAGTTCGTCAACATTATCTTGAACTTAAAGACTCTAGCATTGAATAAAAAAATATTATTATTATTTTAAGCAAATAACCGATGCATTTCTTCCAGTTTTATTATCTTTTCTAAAAGAGAAATAATCTTTTTCATTGCAATAGGTGCATTCATTTGCAAATTCTATATTTTTATCCTCTAAGCCTGCCTTCATTAATTGATCTTTAGCGATTTTCCATAGATCGAAGTCATAGTTATCTTTTTTATAGGACCAAAAACTCTCTGGAAACTCTTTTTTATAATTTTTAAATTCTGAGTGTTTAGGACACAGTGATGCTGATATACAAGCTACAATATTTTGAGGTTTTGAGTTAAACTTACCCTTCATAAAATCTATAGTTTTTTGATAGATATTTTTAATAAGCCCTCTAAAACCTGCGTGAACAGCTGCTATTATCTCATTTTCTGGATCAAAAATTAATGCAGCTTGGCAATCTGCATGAGTAATTGCAAGAGCCATACCCTTTTCTTTTGTGACGATTGCATCAGCATCAGCTATTTTATCAAGGCTATCTTTTGTTATTTCCACAACATAATTAGAGTGAATTTGATTAACAAAAACAAGATTTGAAGCTTGAATATCTTGTTTAACTAGATCTCTATTCATTTTAACACTATCTGGAGAATCCCCTACTTGGTTTGATAAATTTAAGCTAAAAAATTTATCTTCACTAGCGCCGCCGTGGCGAAGATATGTTTTTGCATCTATTATAGGATGATCTTTTAAAAGATCATATTCAACCCATTGAAGCTTACTTTTTTCAAATTGCATTTTTTTGCCTTTTTATAATTTTCTTTTATATTTTTAACTCAATTCTTAATTTTATGCAAAAGATCTGAGTTATTTTCAAAAAAAATCTCTTAACTAAAAATAAAATCTTAAGTAGTGTGAAAAATAAGGGGAAGATTTTTTTATGAAGATAGATTCGAGATCTCCAAATTTATCATTTGGGATCTTTTTAACTATTGGCGCATATCTTTGTTTTGCACTAGCTGCATCTATTGTAAGAATATTAGATGTTAGAATCCCAACAACTCAGATTCTATTTATGCAATCTATAATATCTGTAATTTTTATAACGCCTATTTTTATAAAAAAAAGACTATTTAGAGTTAAAAAAGAGCTTATAAAACTACATTTGATACGATCTCTATCTGGAGTTGGTAATTTTTTTTGTTATTTTTTAGCAATAAAACAGCTGAACTTAGTAGATGCCACAGTACTAGCTTATACAGCTCCATTTTATACGCCTATAATTTGGATGTTTTTGGCAAAAGAGAAAAAAACAGAAAAAGGAATTTGGTGGACTATAGTGCTAGGTTTTATTGGGATTACTCTAATTTTAAAACCAACTCAGACACTTCTAAAAGCGGGGTCTATGATTGGGATTACAGCTGGTATTTTAGGATCAATCGCCCTAGTATCTATTAGACTACTCAATCAAAAGACGGAATCTTTAATAAGAACTCTTTTTTATTATTTTTTTATATCTACCCTGCTCACAGCTCCTTTTGCTATTCTAAATTGGTTTCATCCAACAAATAGTGAGTGGATGTTTTTAATTAGCATTGGAGTATTAACAGCTTTTGCTCAACTACTACTTACTACAGCATATATGCATGGAACAGCGTCTTTTTTATCACCAATTTCATATTCTATGATCATTTTCACAGGATTAATTAGTTCTATATTTTTAAAACAGATACCAGGGTATCTTTCACTTATTGGTACAGTTTTAATAATAATTGGGGGAAGCATTTCTTATATTATTAAGGTAAAACCTGTAAAATTCATTGAAATCTTTGAACATCCTCCCGAGGAAAAAATTCATTTTTGGAGGAAGGTGAGGCTTAGACACCACCATATAGAAGTTCATAAGAACCAAAACAACATGAAAAAAGATTAAAATAAAAAAGTTAGTCCTTTAAAAATAAAATCTTTTATCACTTTTTATTTTTTAAAATCCAATGTGGTTTTTTAAAAGCGTTAATAATAAATGGCAAAGCAAAAACAACGATGATGCCAATAATTAAGATAGAAAAATATAATTTTCGATGTTGAGAGGGAAATTCAGCTGGTGGAAAAAATGCAATTATAAAAGATAGCGCCATTGCAATTATTCCGATAACTGAAACAATTATCATCCCGAAATTTTTAAAAGGTATTTTAAATGCTCTTTTAACATTAGGTTTTTTATATCTAAGATATATTGCTGATAAATACATCAAAATATACATAGAGACATAAATTAGCATTGAAAGAGCGACTGATATCCAAAATGCTACATCAATTGAAGTAGTGAAAAGCAACAAAAATGTTCCTAAAACTGAGATAACAATTGCTTGAATGATCATTAAATTTACAGGGACATTATTTTTATTAACCTTCTGAAAAAATGGAGGCAATTCCCCATCTTTTGCAACAACTAAAAGACCTTTTACAGGTCCCAGAAGCCAAGTACTAAATCCTCCTGTCTGACCAGCTGCTACTAAAAGAGCGATCAAAGGTAAAAAAATCGTTAGATTAAACTTTTGAAAAATATGTAAAAAAGCTTCCATAACTCCAGCGCTCAGGCTTAGATCATTTAAAGGAACTACAACAGCCACTGCCATAGAACCTAAAATATTGATTATTAAAACAAATATAACAACAACAAGAAGAGCTATCGGATAATTTTTTTTAGGATTTTCAACGCTATTAGCATGAGCAGCAGACACTTCTATTCCCGCAACAGCTCTTATAAATCCAACAAACAATACAAGAGACGAAATATTATTAAAATCAGGAAAAATATTTTCTTTAGTTAATGAAAAATCTAAATGGATATGATTGCCTTGCCATATATATATAATTGATAAAACTATAATTAAAATTGCTGGAAAAAAGACTCCTGCTAAATATCCTACGGTAGATACGATTTTTGAAATTTTTAATCCTTTTAAATTTATAAAGGTAAAAGCCCAAATTAAAACAAGCTCAGAAACCAACATATACATTTTGTTATCAGCTAATTTTTTATCAAAAACATATGCAAAAGAAGCTGCAACAAAATACATCATTGAAATAACACTAATGACAGCATATGTCCATTGAAGCCAGCTTGCAACGAGACCCCACTTTTTTCCAAAAGCCTCTTTTGTCCAAACAGCTATTCCTCCCATTTTAGGCCAACCAGTTGCTAGTTCAGCTGACACTAAAGCGCTGGGAATTAAAAATACTATAGTTGCAACTAAGCCAAAAAAAAGCATCTGAAACTGAGAAGCAGCAATAGTCGGAAGATTTCTAATAGAGATAACTAAAGCAGAAGAGACCATTATCAAATAAAATAAACTAATGGAGTTGTTTTTTTTCATAAAAGGATACCAATCTCTTGCTTACTCACATTTATATGAAAAAAAATAATTTGTCAAAAAAGAAGATTTTATTTTATTTTGATATTCCAAGAATCTTTTTTTAGACTATGGATAAAAAACGGGATAATGTAGATTACGGCTATTGAAATTATTAAAATTAAAAAATATTTTAAGGATCCTTCTTTTTCTAATTGAGAAGGCGGAATTAAAGCCATAACAAACGCAAAAACCATAGTCATCATCCCAATGATAGTAACAAACCAAAGTCCAAAATTTTTAAAAGGTATTTTATAAACTCTTTGAATATCAGGTTTTTTATATCTTAGATATAGGCAAGAAAGAATCATCAAAAAATACATAGAGACATATATCATCATGGAAAGAGCTACTGATATCCAAAATGACATATTAATGCTCGTGCTAATTAGAAGAAAAGTTGAGCTAGATATAGAAATTACAATAGCCTGTATCAGCATTAGATTACTTGGCATATTATTTTTATTAACTTTTTGAAAAAAAGGAGGAAGCTCCCCTTCTTTTGCTGTCTCTAAAAGCCCTTTAACAGGTCCTGCTAACCATGTTGAAAAACCTCCCATTTGACCAATAGCAACTAAAAGCCCTAAAAAAGGAATCAAATATTTAAGGTTATATTTTGTAAAATAGATACTAAAAGCATTCATAAGGCCACCAATTAGAGAAATATCTTTTTGAGGTATAACAAAAGCAAGAGACATCGATCCTAAAATATTTATTAAAAATCCAACTGACACAGCGAAAAAGATAGCCAAAGGATAATTTCTTTTAGGATTATCTACACTATTTGCATGCACAGCAGATCCCTCTATTCCTCCAAAAGCTCTCATAAAGCCTACTAAAATAACTAACGTAGTAAGATGAAAATCCGGCATATAATTTTTGATATTAAGAGTTGTATCAACTTGAATTGGTTTTGCTCCGATAACATATATAATGCCAAGGACTATGATTAAAATAGCTGGAATCAAAATACCTATAATAAAAAATGTCATAGAGATCTTTGAGGAAAGTTTAAGTCCTTTTAAATTTATAAAGGTAAAAGACCAAATCAAAATTAAGTTCATGGAGATGAGATAAGCTTTATTATGCACAAGCTCTGGTGCAAACACAAAACTAAGCGATGCTGATATAAAATATAGCATCGCTATCATTGCAATGTTCATATAAGTCCATTGAAGCCAAATAGCTAAGAGTCCAATTTTTTTTCCAAAAGCATTTTTTACCCAAACAGCGATTCCTCCCATTTTCGGAAATGTCGTTGCCATTTCAGCGGTAACCATTGCAATGGGAAGATAAAAAATTGCTAAAGTAAGAATAGCAAAAAAGATCATATGCATTTGAGTGGTCGCAAAAATACCGAGATTTCTAATGGAGACATTAAAAGCTGCTGTCACCCAAAGAAGAGTAAATAAATTCATTACTTTTGCTTTCAAAAAAAACCTTTTTTTTTAATAAAAATTATTCAAAGTATGCATATTTAAAATCTATAAAACCGCTAGGATAGATAAAAACATCCTCTAGATTCTCTTTCTTTAGAAAATTTTGAGTTAAATGATATATTGGAACTATTGGAGCCTCTGTTAATAAAATATCTTCAGCCTCATATAAAATTTTATCTCTTTTAGTTTTATCCAAAATCTTTTCTGATTCCTCTAACAGATTTATATATTCTTCATTTTCCCATCCCGTATTATTAGTAGAGCTATTTCTATATTTAAAAACATTTAAAAAATCTATTGGATCATCAAAATCTGCTATCCAAGAAGAAATAGCTAGTTCATAATCAAGGATTGAGATTTTTTCATAGTAAGTTTTTCTCTCAACAGCGAGTAGATTTACATTTAAGTTTAAGTTTTTATTTAAATCCCTTTGAAGTGCTTGTGCTAGAATATGAGTTCTATCATTACTTACATACATTAGGGTAAATTCTTTTTGAGAATAGTCTTTTTTAATGATTGGAACATTTATGTTTTTATCTACTGGAATTAGTCTAGAAGATGAAATCTGTCCACCTTGCAAGATATGCTTCGTTATTTTTTCTCTATCAAAAGAACAGTTCAAATCTCTTCTAAAATTTAGATCTTTTATCCTTTGAGTATTCACTCTTAAAAAACTAGTTCCAAAATATGGTTTAATATGAAAATTTTTATCTTTTTTTAATTTTTCTAAGCTATCCAATGTTATTGTTGAAAATGGAGAGCCTGCAATATCGAGCTCATGGAGCTCAAACATATTTTGCTCAACATCGTTAGGTAGCATTAGCATCGATATTTTTTCTAATTTTACTTTATCTTTGTCCCAGTAAAATTCATTTTTTTCAGCAACAATTATATCATTTTTTTTCCACTCAGATAATTTAAAAGCTCCATTTGAGACAAAACTATTTTTATTTAGAGCCCAATTTTTATTTTTTTGATCTACATTTTTATTTATCGCAAAAAAAGCTGGCTGAGTTAAAAGTCTTAAGAAATAAGAACAAGGATTTTCAAGCTCTATTTCAAGAGTGCTATCATTTAAAGCTTTTATACCAATTTCATCCGGTGACATCTCACCTTCTTTTGCTTTTTTCGCATTTTTAATTTTGAAAAGGGATGTTGCATTGGAGGTGATATAATTGGGGAAAAGCACTTTTTTGAAAGTATACTCAAAATCTTGAGCTGTTAGCTTGTCTCCATTTGACCAAAATGAGTCTCTTAAGAAAAAGCTATATGTTTTGCCATCATCTGAAATGCAATAGCTTTGAGCAATACCCGGCAGAATATTCCCATCACTATCTACTCTCATAAGTCCATCGAAAAACATTTTAGCAAGATTAACGGCTATTAAATCTCTAGCTTTTAATGGATTTAGGCTCTGTGGTTCAGACAATATATTTATACTTAAATGCTGCTTTGTTTTTTCTTTGTCATTTTTCTTGCAAGAGGTGAAAAAAAACAAAGCTGGAATGCAAAAAATTATTAATATTTTTTTTAGCATGAAAAGTTCCCCTAATGATTTTGAGAGCCGTTTTATTATGAACTAATATGTGAAATATTGCAAATTCACTATTTTCTTAAAATATTTTCAATATCTTGCTTAGGCTCACCAGTTCTCATGATATTGAATTTTTCTTGAAGAATGCTAAATACATTTTTCGTTATAGAAGCAGGGAGTGTTGGCCCTAGTCTTATATTTTTAATATTTAAATGAAATAGCGTTAACAAAATCGCTACAGCTTTTTGCTCAAACCAAGATAAAATAAAAGAAAGCGGAAGATCATTGACATCGCATTTAAAAGCATCAGCTAAAGCAAGAGCTATCTTTATAGCAGAATATGCATCATTGCATTGCCCCAGATCTAAAAGTCTTGGGATCTCCTCTATTGATCCAAAATCAATTTTATTAAACCTATATTTACCACAAGCTAAAGTAAGTATTACTGAGTCTTTTGGCACACTTTTTGCAAAATCTGTATAGTAGTTTCTTCCAATTTTTGCACCATCGCATCCACCTATTAAGAAAAAGTGTTTAATTTTACCACTTTTAACTTTATCTATAATGGTATCTGCTAAAGAGATAACTGTATTATGGCCAAAACCAACAGTTATAAATTTTTCTTTTTCATCTTCAGCAAAACCTTTTTCTGTTTTAGCTTTTTCAATAATCTCTTTAAAGTCATTTCCCTTGATATGTTTAATATCAGGAAAACCAACCAATCCTTTTGTAAAAATTCTATCCTTATAAGAATCTTTTGGTTCCATTATACAATTTGTTGTCATTAAAATAGGGCCTGGGAAACTTTCAAATTCCAATTTTTGTAGTTGCCAAGCGCCTCCGTAATTTCCTGCGAGATGTGAGTGTTTTTTAAGTTTAGGATAACCGTGAGCTGGCAGCATCTCACCATGAGTATAAATATTAATGCCAAGACCATCTGTTTGTTTTAAAAGATCTTCTAAATCTTTTAAATCATGACCTGATACTAAGATAGCCTTTCCTTTTTTTGGGGTAATTCTAACTTTTGTTGGAATAGGATTATCAAATGTAGATGTATGTGCTTCATCTAAAAGTTCCATTACTCTTAAATTGATCTCACCAACTCCTAGAGCTTCTTTCAAAAGTTCATCTTGGCTAAATTTTTCTTTAGTTAAAAAATCTAAAACTTTATGAAAATCTGCAAATAACTTTTTATCTTTTTTCCCTAAAATATATGCATGATCTAGATAAGATGCAGCCCCTTTCAATCCAAATAGTATTAAATCTAAAAGCCCAGATACATCATCACCAAACTTCTCTTTTTCCTTTTCAAATGAAACCTCTTTTGAAAATTCAAGTAGTTTATCAAGATCTTTTATCTCAGTTGCTAAAGCAGGTCCATAGAGCTTTTCAACCTGATTTAAATGCTTCTGGCATGCGCCTTCATATAAAACACTCGCTTTTTTCTTAACTTCAAAAGCTTTTTCTATTAATTTTAAAATTCTTATCTTATCAAAATCAACATTTGTTATAGTTGCAAACAAAGCTTCTATTACAAAAAGATCTATGTCTTCATCGCTCTCATTTAATAAAGCCGCTCTATGAGCATACATAGATATGCCTTTAGTTAAATAAATTAAAACATCTTGAAGATCAGCGACAGGTTCTTCCTTTCCACAAACCCCTCTAGGCCCCGTGCAAGCTATTGCATCTTTAGTTTGTTCGCATTGATAACAAAACATATTTTTTACCTTAAAATTATTACTTATTTTAAATAATATCAAAAAAAATAGATAACAGCAAAAACAAAAAAAAACATCTCTTGAAGAAGCTTCAATAGATGTTTTTAGCATATTTTAGTTGGCTTTTATCAAATCCAATCAACTATATCATCATTTTTTCAATAGAGATTTTTTCATCATGGAAAGTAGGTATTTGCTTTTGCACATTCTCTAATTTTTGTATTAATAGGCCTGATTGTTTTTCAAATCCACTTAAAAGATCTCCCTGTGCTTGAAGTTGCGATTGAAAAGTATTACGTTTAGCTCTGCCTTTTTTACCAAGTCCACAAGTTTTTGACTTTGACTCTAAACTAGTAATATTTCTTTTTGTTTTAATTATTTTTTCATCAATAACCGCTTTCTCTTCTGATAACCTTTTTAATGAAGATTGAGCATTTTCTAATTTTTTTTCCGCAGTTAACAACTCACCATTATGCTCATTTAAAATATCTATTTCAAAACTATCTACTGCCGTAATATCACTTTCGCTAGATTTATCGCATTCTTTAGATGAAGTGTCATCAGAATCTACTGGAAATAATTTTAATGGTTTTTCTCTGCCAAAAATAAAGGGAAATAGTGAACTACTCATGAGATTAACTCCTTTTGTTAAAAGCGGACTAGAATAATTCTATTTAGTATAAAAACTCAATTAAAAAATAAAATTATAAATTTATATTTTGTAAAAAAATATTTTTAATTAGATTTCATTTTAAATAGCTGCTCTTGTAGTATAATAAATTAAGTAAATAGGCTTTTTTATATGACAAAAAAAATAAGTTTTTCGATATCAGGGATGCACTGCGCTAGTTGTGTAAATTCTATTGAAAAAGAGATTAAAAAATTAGATGGAATAAAAAAGGTAAATATAAATTTTGCAAATGCATTAGCTTTTGTAGAGTTCGATGATAAAAATTTAAAAGATACAGATATTTTCAAAGCTATTGAAAAAGCTGGTTACGCTATAGAATTTGATGATAAAAATAAAATAGAAAAAGAAAAAGAGATAAAAAGTTTAAAAATCAGATTTATAATATCTCTTTGTCTTTCTATTCCTTTGATGTATTTTGCTATGACATCTGCTTTTCTGCCAATAGCATTTATAAAACATATGAGTTTTGTTCAACTACTCTTATGTACCCCTGTTATATTTATGGGATATGAATTTTTTACAAGAGGGATTTTTGCTCTTTATAAAACGAAAAGAGCAAATATGGATACGCTTATCGCTATTGGAGTGTCTGCTGCTTATATCTATAGTTTTGTATCAACAATTCAGATATGGCGAGGGCACGAAAAGTTTTCTCATCAAAACTTATATTTTGAAATAGCCGCTTTTTTAATTACTTTTATTTTACTTGGAAGATATTTAGAAGCGCTAGCAAAAGGAAAAACCTCTCAAGCAATAAAAAAATTGATGGGTTTGCAACCAAAAACCGCAATAGTAATTAGAGATCAAAAAGAAGTTGAAATACCAATATTAGAGGTTTTAGTAAATGATATTGTTATGGTTAGACCCGGAGAGAAAATTCCTGTTGATGGAATTTTAATAGATGGCCACTCATCTGTTGATGAATCTATGATTACAGGAGAGAGTATTCCTATTGAAAAAGTAAAAGATTCTAATGTAATAGGAGGCACGATAAATAAATCTGGTAGCTTTAAATTCAAAACTATAAAAGTTGGAAAAGATACAGTTTTATCTCAAATAATCAAACTAGTTGAAGAGGCTGTAGTATCTAAAGCTCCAATTCAAAAACTCGTTGATTTAATAGCTTCATATTTCGTTCCGGTTGTTTTGATTGTTGCAATAGGCTCTTTTTGTCTTTGGTTTTTTTTAGGATCTACATTTGCATTTTCTTTAACTATTTTTATATCCGTATTAATTATCGCTTGTCCTTGTGCGCTCGGACTTGCTACCCCTACTGCTATTATGGTGGGAACTGGAATGGGAGCAGAGATGGGTATACTAATAAAAAGCGCAGAATCTTTGCAGAAGCTAAAAAAAATAAATGCTCTAGTTTTTGATAAAACGGGAACTCTAACAGAAGGAAAACCCAAAGTTACAAATATCATCCCCTATTCAAGTACAAAAAAAGAGATTCTAACATATGCAGCATCTATTGAAAAAAAATCTTTGCATCCCTTAGCAGATGCTATAGTTGACGAAGCTAAAAATGAAAAAATCTCATTTAAAGAGATTTCAAATTTTGAAGAGATTCCAGGAAAAGGAGCAAAAGCAAAAATTGATAACGCAGAAGTTATAATTGGTAATAAAAATTTCATAATAGAGAATCTAATTGATACATCAAATGCAAACTTAGATATCGATCATTTAATGAATGAGGGAAACACCACAATTTTAGTAGTAGTAAATAAAAAACTATTAGGCTTAATCGCTATTGCAGATGTAGTAAAAAAACATGTAAAACAAGCAATGCTAAAACTCCAAGATACTGTTGATCACATTTATATGGTGACAGGAGATAATAAAAAAACAGCTGAGGCAATTGGAGTAAAAGCAAAAATTGAATATCACGATATAATTGCAGAAGTTTTGCCTCAAGACAAAGCAAAAGAGATAAAAAAACTCCAAGCAAAAAATCTGTTAGTTGCAATGGTTGGAGATGGAATAAATGACGCTCCTGCTCTTGCTCAATCAGATGTTGGAATAGCTATCGGTAGAGGCACAGATGTAGCTATAGAATCAGCTGACATTGTTTTAATGAAAGATGATATCAGAGATGTTTATAGAGCTATAATACTATCTAAATTTGTCATTAGAAAAATAAGACAAAATCTATTTTGGGCATTTATTTATAATATAGGAGCTATTCCAATAGCTGCAGGAATCTTATATCCCTTCACTGGTTTTTTATTAAATCCGATGGTAGCTGCTATTGCTATGGCATTTAGTTCGGTTTCTGTTGTTACAAACTCTCTTTTAATGAAAAGATATAAAAAGAAAATAATTAAAGCGTTTTAGTAAATGAGTTTTTTTGAAATAGATGGCTCTGAAAAATCGGGCTCAGGCACAATTTTAAGATATAGTGCAACACTCTCTTCAATAACAAAAAAAAGTTTACATCTTTTTAATATCAGACAAAAAAGAGAAAAAAAAGGTCTTAGGCCTCAACACTTAAAAGCACTTGAGGCATGCAAAGAGATTACAAAAGGTTCTTTAAAAAATGCATATGTTGGATCTGATGAGATCTTTTATTCTCCTGGAAAAAAAATATTTTCTGGCAACTATTCATTCGATATAGGTACAGCAGGATCTACTACAATGCTTGCGTCTGCTGTAATTCCTATGCTACTTTTTGCAGAGCATCCTTCTACTATTGAACTTACAGGTGGACTTTTTCAAGATTTTGCACCAGCAGCTCACCATCTTGAGCATGTTGTATTGCCACTTTTAAAACGCATGAATATAGATATCTCTTTAAAAATTTTAAAACCTGGTTATGTACCTACTGGAGGAGGCAGAATAAAACTTAAAATAAATCCTATCAAAAAAAATATGGAACCTATTTGTTTAGATGAGCAAGGAAGTATTAAAAATATAAAAGGCGTCTCATTATCATCTAATTTAAAAGATGGGGAAGTATCAAAAAGAATGGCTATAAGTTTTCAAAAAGAGCTAGAAAAGATGAACATAGATATAAAAAGTGATATTGAACTTATCTATGATGAAACAGCTGATCAAAAGGGAGCTTCTCTCACCTGCTGGATCGAGACAGATACAAACTCAATTATTGGCATGGATGTTGCTGGAAAAATAGGTAGAACATCTGAAAATATCGGAAAAACAGTTGCTAAAAGACTACTTGAGGATTTTAATTCAAGCGCTACCGTAGATAGATATACAGCAGATCAACTAATTTTATATGCAGCAATAGCAAAAGGAACATCTAAATATGTAATTCCAAAAATGACAGAGCATATTGAGAGTAATCTTTGGCTTATCCAAAAGTTTTTAAATGCTAAATATGAATTAAAAGACAATCTGCTTATTATTCATGGAACCGGGTAACATTTTAATCATATCTTAAAAACTATATTTCAACCTACAAACTATTAATTAATGCAATTGAAAAAGGTATACCTACACAAGCTACAAAAAATACAAAAGGGAAAGTTTCCCTATCTCTTAAATCTTTTCCTAAACGAACTAGCACAATTCCAGCCAAGTCGCTTACAATATGATTTAAATTGCTATCAAGTTCTTTTCCTATATTCACAAAATTTAGACTCTCTTTTCCCCAGGTATAAACCATTCTTATCATTTCATAGCCACATCTTAATATATTAAAATTAAGCATCACAAAATTTGCAACTGCATCTGCTAAATAATTTAATCTCGCTGGCATGGTTTTTACCCAAGAAGAAAGATATTTATTGTTATCTAAATCTATTTGAGACTGATCTGTCCAAAATTTCGCATTATTATAAAAAATTGTGTTCATGGTAGCTCCTTTTAAAAAATTAAGTAGCTATTATATGAAATTATGGATTGAGATCAACCAAGAAGATACTTTTAACGAGCTAACTCATTAAAAAAAAATAATTAAAATAGTTTAATTTTTAGAGGAGATTATTAGATTAAAAAAAAGGAACCTTGACAAAAGCCAAGGTCCTTAAGAAATTTTGAAATGTAACAGATTAAATTAGAACTCGCAATGAATCCCAAACATAAAGCCATTAAATGACAAATCGCCTCTGCTTACAGTATCACTTGCTGTTGGATCACCATCAAAAAATCTTCTAGCTTGGTTTTGATTCCACCAGTGGTGGAATTCATAGCCAACTTTAACAGATACTTGATATTGATTTTGATGGAAATAATTACTCCAAGAAAATCCAAGACTTAACTCAGCGTTTGGTTGAACGCTATAAAAACTATCTTCAGTTTTATATTCCCATAATTGGGGATTAGGAGGGGCAACAGATGTAGATGGGTTTTCTGATTGTTGAGATAAATCAAATTTACCGAAAAGCAAAGCAAATGCAGCTTTTCCATAAATTGACCATCCAGAACCTAGTAAGAATTGTCCTTCATAAGAACCTCTAAGACCAGCGCCCCAATAATCATTTTTAAACCAAACATTTCTTTTGAACCTATCATCTTGGAAATATCTAACATGATAATCTTGATCGATCCATCCGGTTCTAATACCAAACATTGGATTAGATGTGAAATATCTAGATACATGATATGGTTTTCCAATCATAAGATCCATTGTATTATAATCGCCACTCCAACGAGCTGATGCATTGTGCATATTAATTGCGTCATTAGCAACGCCTCTTGCAGGATAAAATAGTGGTAGGAGATAGCCTGTTCCTCCATTAGTTACTTCTGAATCAGACTTTATTTTAATATATGTCCAGTCTACTTGAAAATTCCAAGCATCATGCATAGCATAGAATCCAAAGCCAGCTCTAAAGCCATATCTCCAATCCCACTCATCTGAATCTCTTGAAAAACCTTTAATTTTTCCAGTTATTAACGGAAATATATTAATTGCACCAGTTGGGTCTTGATCCATTGCATACTCAAGGCCTTCTTCTGAAGGTTTCATTAGTAAAAACTCACCATGAACATAAAAGTCTCTTGGGCATGATAAACCAACATCTTTTGGTATCGCAATAGCAGAAGAAGCAAATAAAGCCGCTGCTAATGAGAAAAGAGTCTTGTTTAAAAAATTATTTTTTTTTCATTTACTTAAGTCTCCGAAGTTTTGTGTAATACTACTTTATTAATAACAAATTTTTGAGAAAATAGGAATTCTTTTTTTTAATAAAAAAGTCTAGTTTGATATATCAGAAATATTTTTAGATTTTAATAGAATTTCCTAGAGATAGAAAAATATCTTACAATCTACTATCATCTATAGCTAAAAGATAAAATATGTATAAAAATTTTAAAATCTCACTTCTTTTACTACTCTCTGGAAAGGGAAATCGCTTTCAAAGCGATATTCCCAAGCAGTTTCATCTCCTACTCGGAAAAAAAATATATCTACATACTCTAGATATTTTCTATGAAGAAGATATTTTTGATGAAATAATTCTTGTAACTTCTAGCAAATGGATCGATCAGGTCAAAAAAGATACCTCTCATTATAAAAATATAAAAGTAATTCAAGGAGGGAAAGAGAGACAAATATCTGCATATCACGCTTTAAAAGCTACTTCAAAAACTGACTATGTTATGTTTCATGATGCTGTTAGGCCTTTTGTTACAAAAAAAATTATATTAGATAATTTAGAAGCAGCACTTAAATATAGAGCAGTAAATACCTGCATAAAATCTACAGATACTTTAGTTCAAATAGATAAGAATAATAAGATTTATAAAATTCCTGATAGATCAACTTTTATGAGAGGACAAACTCCACAAACATTTGAATATAAACTCATACTTAATGCCCATGAAAAAGCACTAAAAAACGGGATTTTTGCTGCAACAGATGACTGCTCTCTTGTTTTAGATCAAACTCTAATTCATGTAGTAGAAGGATCGGAGACTAATATTAAAATAACCTCTCCATCAGATTTCATCTTAGCTGAAAGAATCCTAAAATCAAGAAAACAATCTATAGAATTAGAAAATAAGACTGCTAGCCCAAATACACACTTGAAAAGCAAAATATATGCTGTAGTCGGAGCTTCTGGTGGCATTGGAAAAGAGATCATAAAACTTTTAAAAAAAGAAAATGCTAAAACAATTGAAATCTCTAGAACATCTAAATATAAAGTAGATTTAGAAGATTTTTCATCTATTGAAAAAGTCTTTAATAAAATCTATAAAAAATTTGGCAAAATTGATGGCCTTATAAATGCAGCTGGTCTTTTTTTAGTAAAACCTTTTAAAAAATTATCTAAAGAAGAGATTGAAAAATTAATAAACGTAAATTTGCTTGGCTTAATCTACTCTTGCAAGGAAGCAAAAATTAAAGGAAATGGTCATATTATAAATATATCTTCATCTTCTTACAAAGATGGTAGAAAAGACTATGGAATCTATTCTGCTGCAAAAGCGGCTGTAGTGAACTTTACTCAAAGTCTCGCTAAAGAAAATTCAACTCTTAAAATAAATGTAGTAGCTCCAGAGAGAACAAATACTCAAATGAGAAAAAAGTTTTTTCCAAATGAAGAGAAAAATCTATTATTAGATCCAAAAAAAGTTGCTATAAATATTATAAATATCTTGAAAGAAGATCTAACTGGAAATGTTTTAGAAATAAAAAATGAGGCATAATGGGCTCGAACCATTGACCCTCTCCTTAAAAGGGAGATGCTCTACCAACTGAGCTAATGCCTCATGAGCTTTTATAAAGCCCTATGTTATAACTTGACCCCAAGGGGATTCGAACCCCTGTTACCAGGATGAAAACCTGATGTCCTAGGCCAGGCTAGACGATGGGGCCATATTGCATAAATATTAAACTAGCCTATTAATATTTACAAGATATTTTATACTT
>SDBV01003729.1_pt1 | contig 22245 bp, 33 predicted proteins | sample 2277081 | NCBI WGS metagenome assembly SDBV01 (sample SAMN10402039, study PRJNA504765) | marine sediment metagenome | isolation source: marine sediment core GS10_PC15, 223 cmbsf | place: Arctic Ocean: Southern Knipovich Ridge | collected 2010 | reverse complement strand
AAACTTAATGAAATCTGCTACAAGTTGCGAGGTTCAATGTGAATTCGGATTATGCTAACTTGAATTGTAACAGGAATTCTGATAACTCTAACTCAACGCTCGAAATAGCCTATTGGTTTATTTATTTTTAAAGATGAAAACTTACAAAAATCTATATCAAAAATTATGCAATTTAGACAATTTAGTTTCAGCATTTAGAAAAGCAAGAAAGGGCAAATCAAAAAAAGATTATGTGATAAAATTTGAATCAAATCTACAAACAAATTTAGAAAATTTGCAGAAAGACTTGATAAACAAAACTTATTACTCATCTGATTTAAAGAAATTTATAATTAGAGACCCCAAGACAAGAACAATTCATGCCTCAATTTTTAGAGATAGAATAGTTCATCATGCAATAATAAATATTCTTAATCCAATTTATGAAAAAATATTTATCTATGATTCTTTTGCAAGTAGAAAAAATAAAGGAACTCATAATGCAATTAATCGCTTTGAATCTTTTATAAAAAAAGTATCTTCAAATGGAAGATTAATTAAAAATAATTTTAATAACAATTCAATACAAGGATATGTTCTAAAAGCAGATTTTAAACATTATTTTGGTTCGGTTAATCATGAAGTCCTGACTAGCATATTAAGGAAAAAAATAGGTGATGAAGATTTGATAAATTTGATTAAAATAGTTTTAGACAACTTTGAAATTTCTAAAGGAATAGGAATGCCATTAGGAAACTACACTTCTCAGTTTTTCGCCAATGTTTATCTTAATGAATTGGATTATTATGTAAAACATACTTTAAGAATAAAATACTATATTCGCTATGTAGATGATTTTGTGATATTGCACAAAAACAAAAAGAGACTGAGATATTTTCTTGAACACATAAATAATTTTATTCCTTGTTTAAAAATTAAATTGCATCCAGAGAAGACGGAAATCCATGCTTTGAGGAATGGGATAACTTTTTTGGGTTATAGAATTTTTTATCATTATAAATTATTGAGAAAAAGAAATATAAAATATTTTATGAAGAAATTAGAAGGGAATATCTCTCTTTACAATAATAAAGAAATAAGCGAAGAACAATTTGAATCAAGAATAAATGGGTGGTTTGGATATGCAAAATTTGGAAATACTTTTAATCTTATGAAGAAAACATATAAGACAATACATTTATATAGTTAATATATTTAATATATTTAATATAAGTATTATAAAAAAGGGTTAACAAACAAATGCCAAAATATGCTGAATTAGATAAGAGAAAAGATGAAGAGACAATTAGTGTTGCACATCATATTTGGTTTATAAAATTCCTAAACAAATTCAGAGAAGGAAGAGAATCGTGGGAACAGATAGCAATGAGATTAATCAATTCAAGAAAACTTGACCCAGAAGAATCAAAGAAATTAAAACAGGAGATAGAGAACTACGAAAAGTTCTTATAAGATAAAATGTTAATAGCAACAATAATTTTAATAGCCAATTTAGTTTCTTTAGTTTGGAAAGAAAAAACTTTTATTACTTGGGGGATGGGTTCTTGGAATCTATGGAATTGAGATTGGAATTTATGTTCTTATTTTTTTAATAATGGTATTGATTGCATGGAGGTTAAGCGACTAAAGGTTACTACAAAACCTTCGCAATAGATAAAGATGAAAATAAATAAAATATCTAAAGAAGTTCAATGGAAAAAAGAAGATGTCTTTAGGACTACGAAATGTTTTAGTCCTATGAATAATGGTTATGCTGGGGATTTCCAGTTGGATTTTTAAAATATCTCAAAGAGAATAATTGGTGGGGTAAAAAGAGAGTTTATCTTTGTTCTGGAAAAGTAGGCTTTGTTTAATAAGTAGCCTCTGTTTAAAAAGTCCTAAGAAATATAAAAAATGGCTTTGTACAAAATTAAGATAAATTTTTCTTAATTTCATACCATTTACAGATTAAAACAATTAAAACAAGAGAAAAAGTAAAGATTAAACTAAAAGTCCATGCTTTTTGTTCTTCTTTCTCTAAGTCAAGGTCTTTAGTGGTAGTACTCCAAGATATTGAACTTACTGCCCAAGAATTGTTTATTGTTGAATTTTCATAAGTCTTTCCAAGATAGCACTTGCCAAAGCAAATTCCTATAGGCTCTCCTTCTATTGAAAAGTAATGATAAAATTCATGCGATATTATCAAAATTGAAAAAGCTCCAAATAAAAAGAAAATTAAAAAAAATGTTACATTTAGATATTTTAATAGTTTCATTAAAATAATCTAAGGGGTATTTGTTTAAATATTACGCTGATTATCACTCCATCTTATATTCTAAAAATTACGCTATAACTTATGGTTAGTGACGACATTTTGATATTTTTTGCAAGAAGTAAACTTAGATTGGAAGTATTAAAAGCACTTGCAGAAAAACCACAAATAGCTTCTTTTTTATCTCATAAAATGGGAAAACATAGAGAAGTTATTAGTAGGATATTCTTAGATTTACAGGAACAGGGCTTAGCTATCTGTAAAAATCCTCAATCTCCAAGTTTTAGATATTATAAGATTACAAGAAAAGGAAGAGAAATTTTAAGGGGATTAAATTGAGAGCATAAAAATTTTCATATTAATTTATGGAATTTTTATTTAGCTATTATTTCTATTTTTTTCTTTTTCTTGTCCGCTTTCTTTTCCCTTTCCTTCTTCCGTGCTTTGATAGTATCTTTTAATTGTTCAATTAATAATTCAATATCTTCTTCTGATAAATCTTCTAACATTCCTTCTTGTAGAACTGCTTTATTGAAATATCCTTCTGCACTTGCGAACCATCTTGTAAATTTCATAAATGCTATTTGCTCATGTGTTGGTTTGCAAATTCTCCATATCCATTTATCATCTTCTTCATCAAGAACTTTCACAATAGGAATTGAATTTTCTTCACAATATTTTAATGCTCTCCTCAACAGACTTCTGGCTATCCTTAATCTTTCTTTCCCTTCTTCACTTAAATAATGCCCTCTTGTTCTTCTATTTTCTGCACCATCAAAAACCAAATCTCTCTCTTCTAAATCTTTCAATAATTCTGGAAAATGCTCAAACATAAAATCCTCTTCTGTTAATGCACCCCTCTCTTTAAAGGAAACGCTATGATGCTCTACAAGATGGTCAACAATTTCTACTACTTCAATAACATGTATATCAAAATTCTGCTGTGTCATTTTTATTCTTCTTCTAATTTATTTTCAACTCTTTCAAGAAAAGTATCCTTCAAATCATCAAACTTATCTGTTTGAATTTCAAACTCACTAATCTTATCTGAAATGCTTTTTAATTGTTGCATACTTACAATTAAAGTTCTCTTGGGTAATCCATACTCAAAAGATTTACTCATTAATTGAGTTAACATCATATTTGCATCTTTCATATTTTTATTCACTTTGCTTAAAGAAGTTTTTGCGTCGTTTAAATAAGTGAAGATTTTTCTTTGAGCAGTATCAAATTGTTTTTTAACAGCGTCAGTTAATTCTGGTTTTGCTCTTTCCATAAGTTTTGGAGTAATATCTGCGATATGTCTATGCTGTTTTGTTTGCTCTAATGCTTTTTGTCTTGCTTTATCTGAATGTATCTTGCTTAAATTTTCTGCTTGTTCAACTGAAATCTCGTCGGAAAGTAATGCCCCCGATATTTCTTTGGGTGCTTTTTTTATTGCCCTGACAACTTCTCTTACACTGTCTTTCCCAGATGGTATGCTTCCACTTAATATTTTTTTCAAAACTTTTTCTTTGTCTTTCTTTTCTAATGGTTTTACACTCATAAGAGTTTCAGAAGAAAACTTAGATTTATCCTTCGGCGCCAAAGATAATTTTTCCCTCTCCTGTTTTGAAGATATTAGGGTTTGAATAACAGCCGAACCTGAACCTAACTTTTTAGCCAGTTCAATTTGAGATTTAAACTTCCCAGTTTTCCAAATTTTATACATAAAATCTTCCCTTTCTTTTGAAGTTAAATCCTCTCTCTGTAAATTTTCAACTAAACTTTCAATTTCCCAATCTACATCATCCTTATATTCCTTAACAAATGTTTGAATATTTTTTAGCCCAGCAATTTTATAGGCTTGCCATCTTCTCTCACCAGAAACAATCATATATTTTCCATTCTTCCAACCTCTCACAGCAATTGGATTAATCAAACCATTACCTAAAATACTCTCTGCGAGTTCTTTTATTTTAGCCCTATCAAATTGTTCTCTCGGTTGTGAGAAGTTTGCGAGTATTTGATTTACAGGAATTGTTTTAAGTTGCATTTCTGCCATTTTATAATTTTAAATCCTTTCTGATTAATCTTTCAAGATATTCAGAAATTTCTAAATCCTCGTCTATGCAGTATTTCTTAACCTGCTTCCAAAGATAAGGATTAATCTTTATGCTTGTAGTATCCCTTTGTTCTTTTTCTGGTTTAGTGTCCTCAACCATACAAAATTATAGTATTATCGCTTTATAAATTTATCTGTCTTTAAACATATATTTTATTTTATAACCACCTTTATAAAATATTATAGTATTATAGTATTATACAATGGGTACCTAAGCTCCCAGAACTCAAAATGAACCGCAAAGAATAAATCGAATTCATAGAACAAAAGGAATGGATGTATAAAAAACTTACTAAAAATAGAAAACATACTCAAGAGTGGGGTGCTTATAATAAAGCTCAAACAAATGAAAAATTAATCTTTATGAGATTGCTTAAGGATTTATGTGATAATGTTGAGCAACCTACTTATAAGTTCGGCAGACCAACTCTGCCTTTTAGCGATATGCTTTTTGGTTCTATTATGAAAACTTATACTGGATTTTCTTTAAGAAGATTTATGTCTGATATAAAAATCGCAAAAGAGTTTGGCTTGGTTGATAAAGTTCCTTGTTATTCTTCACTTTCTAATTTTATGAATAAAGAAGAAATTAAACCAATTTTAGAACAATTGATTACCATTAGTTCTTTGCCTATTAAGGAAGTTGAAAAAGATTTTGCTGTTGATAGTTCTGGTTTTTCTACCTCAAGATTTGCGAGATGGTTTGATTATAAATGGGGAAAGGAAAGAAAATATAAGATTTGGTTAAAAGCACATTTATGTTCAGGCACAAAAACAAATATCGTAACTGCCGTTAAAATTACAGAAGGGCATAAGAATGATAGCCCACAATTAAAAGGACTTGTTAAGAAAACAGCAGAGAACTTTAAGATTTCAGAAGTAAGTGGGGATAAGGCATACTGCGGAAGAGAGAATTTTGAAGTTATCGCAGAATGTGGTGGGACTCCTTTTATTCCTTTCAAGAAAAATGTTACTGGAAAAAAGGCAGGTTCTCAAATTTGGAAAAAAATGTATCATTTCTTTATGTATAAACAAATGGAATTTTTAGAACATTATCACAAGCGTTCGAATTCAGAAACAGTTTTCCACATGATTAAAACTAAATTTAGTGGAGAGACTAAAAGCAAGAAACAAATAGCACAAGTTAATGAATTATTGATTAAAGTTCTATGTCATAATATCTGCGTGGTTATTCAAGAAGTTTGTGAATTGGGAGTAAAGGCAGAATTTAAAATGGAGGAACCAATTTCTGTTTAAAAAGTAAGATGATTTAAGGACTTATTAAACAAAGCCGGAAAAGTAGATGACGAAGAAGCGATAAGAGTTGATATAAAAAAAGAAGTTAATCCAACACACTTGGAAGATGCTAGGAATACTTCTCTTAAAGATAATTCTTCAGATTGCATTATTATTGATCCACCATATTCAAAAGAATTGGCTAAATCAATGTATGGAACTGAAAAACATTGGAGCTGGATAAATAGTTTTACTAAAGAAGCATTAAGATTATGCAAAGAGGGTGGATTAATAATTACCCTTAGCTATGAAGTTCCAAAGAGAATTAAAGATTGCGATTTGGTTGCCTGTATTGGAATTTATCAAGCAATGAGTGTGGCTCATATAAGATGTTTAACAGTCTGGAAAAAACACACTATGGGAGGTTCGCAATAATAAAATGATGAATCAATATGCAGCATTAGGAACTTTAGTAGGGTTAGGGGCATTTGGACTGTACCTGGGAATAAAGTGGTTTGTTAAGAACCACACTGAATAACCTCGCTTAAATAAGCCATTGTGACGCACGATAATCCGCAATGTGAGTATTCATGTTAATTATAGACCCTTTCCCTTCTTTTCCTTGTTTTTATTAACATCGGAGAATTTCCCCCTATAAATCAAGGTGGCGCAAAGCGCCACCCAAACAGGCGGCTTCGCCGCCTTGCGCACCCCTAAAGGAAAATCCGCTTTGGGAGAAGGTTGAGATTATTTGAAAATTATCCCAGTCTGTTCCTGGGAGTCAAGCGATTCAGGTTGCTATCCTAATCGGAGACGGCAGGATTCGAACCTGCAAGTCATACAGAGCCCTCGGTGTTAAGCCACACCTAATTCTCCTGTGCGATAATCATTCGCCCTCATCTCCATGACTTTGACGTTTCCAGAACTTAAATATCTTATGTAATTCTTGGTCAGAGGATCAAGGAAATTGCGAACGGATGTGAGCAGAATCGAGCAGCAAGGAGCAGGAAGTTCCCCTTCCCCTTGTTGTTTTCCAGGGCATTTTTCTCCGATATTTCGAGAAGTGAGAGTTAGGTAATTGTGATTGAGTTAAACCGCTAACCGAATAAGTAGATATTAGATAATAATTTTAGTACTTTTGGAAATTAAACAGAAATAAAATTGGAGATACTAAAATACTAAAAAGAAACACGCGGGGGGTTAAAGAATATTTTAGTACTTTTGGAGGTTTAAGCAGAACATAGTTTTTACAAAGGAATTTGAAGAAACCTATATACTATACTATATAAATTTTTATAAAAGAAATATATATATATAGACACTAAAATACTAAAGAAAAGGTAGTTTTAGCAGTTTGTTAATAATTCAAAATCATGTAAAATGATACATCTCCAAAAGTACTAAAACTTTTCATAACTTCCCCCGTTACTTTTTACTCTATAGCAAATTTAACTTTTAAGTGGTAAATTAGGAGATACTAAAATACTAAAGAAAAGGTAGTTTTATAAACTCTATTTCATTAAATATCTTATGCAATTTGAATTAACAGAAGCTTATTTGCCTGACAAACTGCTTTTTAGAGATGATCAAATTAGTGAGATTGAGGAAGTTTTCAAAAGGTTTAAGCTGCATGAACAACCTAAGAATTTACTAATTCATGGGTTTTCTGGAAGTGGAAAAACCACGTGCATTAATGATGTGTTGTCAAGACAAAATGGGAATTACGTTTATATCTCTGGGACTCAGTGTATAACAGCCCATCAAATTTTGAGGGGAATAACAGATTTAAATTATAATACACGGGAGAAGATTTTATCCAAAGCAATAAATAATATGAAGAGAAAACCCCAGGTGATTGTTATAGATGAATTAAACAAGATGAAAAGAGTTGAGGAAATAAAGTGGTTGTTTAATGATCTTAATACATTATACAGAGAAACAAATAAGTCCTGCCCGATAATAGTAATCACAAATAGGACTTCTTATGAAACAGGAAGAAGCATACCAGATGATGCGAAAAAAACTCTTTTTTTAAATAGGGTGGAGTTCAAACCTTACAATGCTGTTGAACTTGGAGGGATATTGCAGCAAAGAATAGATAAGACAGCCATAATAATTCCAGAAGGATTCATCCCCCTTCTTTCCACAAAAGTGTTTAAAGATTATGATGGTTCTGTCAGGTCAGGACTTTTTATTTTAAATGAATGTATTGAAGCAAATGACTTTTCAGTTGAGATGATTGATAAACTGCTTGAAAAAATAAAAGGTGAGGAGTTTGAAGAGATCTTCCAAGCATTCCCTGAGCATGAAAAGAAATTTTTAGCATCTTTAATTGTTTTATCTGATGAGAAAAACGAGCCAATCCCTATTTCTTGGATAATTCAGAATTTTAAGGAGCTCCTTCCACAGAGAATATCTCAAATAATTAACTCATTAGAATCTTATGGAATATTAATAAGGATCTCTCCGAGCAAAGATAAGAGAAAGAAATTTGTAAAGTTCATAAGAGATGATATTTTTCAGAGAGTTAATGAGCTTACTTCGGAAATGATTCCTTTTGTAAGTTCAACAAGATGAAAATTACAATTTCCCTGTTACTGAATAGTAGTCACCCAAAAACAATATATTTATATACCCCCTAATCGTTAAATGGTTATGGGATTAAAAAACTTTATACAAAGATTTCGAACAAGGGAATACCTTGTTTTGAATGCGAAGGGAATTAATTTTCTCTTCAGACAATTTGAATTTTTCAGGGGGGGGAAATCCCCCACTTCTTTCTTAAATAATTCTTGGAGGTTACAAAAATGACAAAGAACAAAATATTTACAAGACTTAAAGAGATATTCAATACAGGAGTGTCTACACAACAATTAATTGTAATAATTTTGTTGGGAGGATTCGCTTTTTTGATTCAAGCCATAATCTCTCCTAAACAAAGTTTAGTTGGTGGTTATCTACTTTATGTTATAATTGCTTCTTTTTTCTTCATGTTTATAAATTGGAGGAAATAAAAGATAAAGATGAAACTCAAATGCTACTATAAAGATTGCAAACACGAATGGAATTACAAGGGGAAGAGTAAGCACTATGTAACTTGTCCAGGATGCCAGAGGAAACTAAGCTTGAGGAAGATTAGGAAATTAACAAAAAATGAAAATTAATAGTCCAAGGGTTAAACTATGGCGTGGTTCAGTCATTAGGGTTGGCGGACTCCTTGCGACTGGGAGTTTTATTCACTACTCCTATCTTTTTATAATCTGCCAATCCACGAACCATCAAAATAAAAAATGAAAGAAGAAGAATCTAAACTTGTGGAGAAAATAAATAAATTAATTGAAGAAGGAGCTTTCGAAAAGAATGAGTTTCAAGAGTATGAGTTCCTAATTTCAGAAGGATGTTAAAAATGAAAACTGAAAGAGAGATTAAAGATAAAACAATAGAATTTGTTAAATCAATTAGAGGATGGAACTATTTAGATGTAATGAAATTAATAGGGTTAATCATAGGGAGTTTTGAAGAAGTTTGTAGGCGTGAGAAAATATTAAACAAAAAATGAAAGAAAATAATAAAAGTGATCTCTGGGTAAGAATATGTTTGATTCCTTTGCTAATAGGATTTTCATTAGTTGTAGCAAAAATATCAATGTTTATCTTTAAAGTGATTGGATGGTTTCTATTAATCTTTGGAATGCTAACTGGACTATTTTATCTTATTAAATTGTATAGGGCTAATGGAGAAAAGATCATAAAGTTTTTGGAGGGAATTAAGCTTAAATTATTAAGGAAAAAAATCAAATGGCAGAAGAAAAATCATTAAAAGCTACAGAAGAAAATAAAATATATGTTGAATGTGAATGTGGAGCAAGAGTCTATGGTAAATCTAAAGTTCATGCTAAAAGTCTGCTTCCTGCTCACAAAACATCAAGATTGCATAAACAAATAATGGAAATAAAAAAGAGGAATGAAAAATGCTCTCAGAAGAAGAAGTAAGAAACCTTTTAAAGCAAACTCGGATAAACAAAAGCTCAGTACTATATAAAGGAGATGATGTTCGTCACGAAATGCACTGCAAGATTGAAAAGGTAATACAAAAAATCTTAGGAGAACGCCCAATGAGAATTGAGAAAAAAGTAGGAAGACCGAGAAAATGATACTATGGATAATTGGAACAACATTAATCACAGTTATCCTAATCTCTGCAGCAATACAATTAATAAGGGAGAGGAAAAAGAAATGAAAACTGATGTACAAGAAGCGTTAGAAGAAAGAAACGCCGAAGTAAAACAGGCGATTGAAGATGCTAAAAAAGGAATTATGCCCCATTTTGAAAACTATGAAGAAGTTGCTATTTCGGAAGAGGAGATGGAGAAGTTATTTACAAAACTCCTGCAAAAGTTGGGGTTGGGGGAGGGAGAATGAATGAGGAGTTTGTAGACGAACTAGAAAGTTTTTCATTAGGAATAATAATTGGGAGTCTAATAATATGTTTGGCAATATAAAATGGCAAAAACAGAAAAACAATTACTACACAAAATAAAGAGATTAGAAGCAGAAGTTCAACATTTAAGAACTATCTCTGAAAATTATAGAGTCATGTATTTGAAATTAAGAGGGAAATATAAATTAGATGAAAACAAAAAACAGGAGAACAAAAATGAAGAATCATAATCGCATAGGACTGGCGGGTAGATGCGATGTCTGGCGTGATGTCTTTTTAATAAAAGGTATTATTCCTCTTTTCAGCCGACCAGTCCACTTAAAATAAGATGGTGAAAATATATGAATGCGGAATTTGTAAGAAGAGAGGAGGAGAAAGATTCAGAGGAATAAGAAAAGAAGTAAGAAAACATCTGAGAGAAGTGCATCATGTTAGCGGAACTACAAGCCTAAAAGGTGCAGATAAAAAAGAAACTGAGAGATCCTTAGTGACCGCAAATACTATTTCAGAGGAGGTAGGATGAAAAAAGAAAAACAAATAGAAATAAGATTAAGAGAATATAAAGAAAGAAAAGCAGGGCTTACTCGTCAGTTTGCAACAAGTGAAATTCGTAATTTAAATAGAAAGATTGAAGAGCTTGAATGGGTGTTGGAGAAAAATGGCTAATCAAAAACTAATAGACGTTGTTGAGAAATTGCTTAAACAAGATAGAAGATGTAGAAGAGATACGAAATGGCTGACATATTTGACACTTCGCCACTACACTAAAATCTTTATTCCATTCCAGGACTTCTTAAAAATCCCCAGCTTTGAATCTATTGCAAGATGCAAGAGGGATCTTATGAATAAGGAAGGAAAATTTAATGATGAATTTGTGGCGGAGGAAGGGGTGACGTATTCAAAACCTCAGGTGAATAAATGAATATTAGATTTTTAGGAAAATATAATGAAGCAATTAGAGGAGAGTTTGTTTCTTTTTGGTCTGGTATAGAGATAAGATATGATTTTGAGATTACTTATGAAGATAATGAAGATGTAGAACTTTTTGAAGAAGAATTAAAATTAAATTTAGAAAATCAATTAGGTTTGAATTTCAATCGTAAATCAAAATGACAAAGGGTTTTGTTCCGTGCTGGAAATGCAGGAGATGCGATAAACCAATAGCAAAACCTAAATGCAATAAATCAGGGTTTTGTTCATTTTGTGGAACGCTTTTAAAAAATAGAGAAAAAAGATATGATGATCAAATTAAAAAACTTAAAAATGAAAAAAGAATTTAATTGTGAACCATTACAAATGAGAGTAACAGGCAAAGATGGAAAAGTAGAGTTTCAATTATACATTAGTGGAAAAAAGATAGTCATTGAACAGGCAATTACATATTTGCAAGAATATCTAAAATTGATAAAATCTGAAAAATGAAAGATAAACTATACAATTTTTTAATTTATTTTTATGGGGTATTGTTATATATGTTTGTATGTGGGAGTATCATTTTAGGGAGTTTGATAATTCAATGAGAAATAATCATATTGTTGGGATGCTCGTATCCGCAAGGAACGAGAAAAAAGTTCTGCGCAATTGCATTTTTTTTCATCATCCCAGCATAAAAAATGTTATTCAAAATGTTTAGATTAAATTTATTCTGGACTATAGAAAGATTTTTCAGGATAAATCTCACAAAGAGAATTAAAAAGGTTTTAAAGAAAGAATGACAAACCTTAAACAACTCTATAAAGAAAACAGAAAAACATTCTGGCGATATATGATTATGAGTTTTTGCGTGAGTATTTTTACATTTAGTTCAATGTGGTTATTGGTTTCTAAATTCAGTGTTCATTATATGTTAGCTTTTTTAATTACTGGAAGTATTGGCTGGTCAGGAAAATATTTATTAAACAAGTATTGGGTATTTAAGAATGGAAACACAGATTAAAACGTGCCTGATTTGTGAGAACGAAATCAAGGGAAGAGGGGAACACTCTGTAACTTGTTCTCCAAGATGTAGTAAGATATACACCAGAGTCTATCGATATATTCAAAAATCAATGAGGAAAAGTTTTAAACAGAAGTTTCTGAAATATTGGGAAAGTTTAAAGTAGGAACAAAAGATTTTTAAGTTTGTGTTTTATTATCTAACTTTATGGGAAAAGGGGTTTTTTTAATAATTGTATTGTTTCTAATTTCATTCTCATTTATTTCTGCATCTGACTTTGGATATGATAATCCAGAACTTCCGAATATAGAAAGAATTGATGAATACATAAAAGACACAGGAGATAGCGTTACAGGAACTTTTGATTTTAATGGTGGTTGGATGAATGAAGGACTAACAATTTCTGGTGGAGACATCTACGCACAGACAGGTTATTTTTATAATATAACTTCGTTGAATGTTACAAGGCAGAATTTAACAATCCTTGATGATTTGAATGTTTTTGGAAACATAAACTTTACAGGATTAATTTATGGAGATGGGAGTGGATTAACATATCCATTCACTGCTGGCTCTGTATTATTTAGTGATGGAAGCACAATAGCTGAAGACAACTACAACTTATATTGGGATAATGCAGCAAATCAATTAGAACCTAATTTAATAAGAATAACAAGTGCTGGCTCTGCAGCATCACCTGCTTTAAATTTTAATGATGATGATACAGGAATATATAGCGGAGGTTCAAATATAATTTCCTTTTCAACAGATGGAACACATAGGATGTCTATTGATGCTACTGGGCAAGTCGGTATTGGTACAACGAGTCCAGCATCACTTTTACATATTGTTACAGGAGACCCTGGTGCAAATCAGGAAGTTGTCCAAGTAAATTATACTAATCCAGGTGGAAGATATGCCTATGAAATAACTGAAGATGCAAGTGGAAATAATTTTGGATTTCAACTATGGTCTGGCGGATTAACTATAAATGACATTCTTAATAATGTAAATATAATAACTTTCCAAAATGATACAGGAAATGTAGGCATTGGGACAACGAGTCCTACACATAAATTAAATGTTGTTGGAGACATAAATGTTACTGGCGATATTTATTCAAATAACTATCAAGTTCTATCATATCAAAGAACTGTAAATATAAAAAATGTGACTATGACTGCTGTAATATGAATAAAAAAATAATCTTTATTGTTGTTGGAATTTTAATTTTATTAGTTGGAAGTGTTTCAGCACCAGAAGCACAAGATAGGACAATCACAAGAACTGCCTCAACTCAAACAGTATGTGATGATAATGGAAAATGCACTTTGACTTTGTATTCTGGAATAAGATATGCTTATGAAGATGAAATATGGAAACCAGTTGAACAAGCAAGAAGTTTGAAAGGAAAAGGTTTTGATATTGTTTACTTGGAAGATGACAAGGATTTTAAATTAGATGCTTTGGACTTTAATCTGACTTCTATTACTTTGGATTTTAGCACAGTTGAAAAAGAGTATAATAAAGATATTCCAATTAGAGTTTGGAAACATAATCAAACAAAGCAAGATGAAGCGTGTGAAAATGCTAAATCTGAATATGATTTTGAAGTTTGTGCTGGAGAACATTATAAAGAAATTTCAGATAAGAAGATAGATGAAACAGAAAGATTTACTTTAGAAAGTTCAAGAAAAACTTATGAATTTAGTTTGGATAGTATTTTAGAATTTGGATTTGATTCCACTACAATTATGTTGCAGGATGCTGATACTGAGAATTTGGAGGATGCAAGAGTCCAAGAAGACGATGCTGATAGTAATTTTGGTAGTAATGATTATGTGTATGTTAGAGAAGGTAGTGGGGTCGACCAACACGCTTATTTCAAATTTAATCTTTCCTCTGTTCCTTCAGGTCAGGTAATAGACGATTCAAAATTATTTGCTCTTTCTTTTTTTGGTTGTGGTTCAGGGGTTGGCAAAGATATGTTTGCGTATGAATTAGATAATCAGGCATGGTCAGAAGAAGTTATAACATGGAACAATAAACCATCTGTAGGTAATTCATTGGATTCGTTTTCTTGTTTTAGTGGTACCGGATGGTGGAATTGGAGTGTTACTTCTTGGGTTTCGTCTGAATATGGTAATTTAAAGAAAAATGTCAGTTTTGTTCTTAAATTTGGAGCAACTTCATCTTGGGAGGGTTTTTTTACAAAAGAACGTTCAACAACATCACAGAGGCCTTATCTTAACATAACTTATTCAGAAGCACCTGCGCCAATAGTGAATTTAGATAGCCCATTAAATAACACTTTTAACAAAACCTTAAACCAATATTTCAATGCAAGTTACAGTGCAACAGCAGGAGGCTTGGTAAATGCAACTTTATTTATTTGGAATTCAACAAGTTATTTGGTTTATAATATGACTAATATAAGCACAGGAACTTCTAATGCTTCTCGTATGAATTTTACATTTACTTATGATGATGCTTATTTGTGGAATTATTATGTCTGTGATGACTCTGTTTTGTGTGCGTGGACTTTAACAAACTGGACTTTAACAATAGACACAACTCCACCAGTATTTACAAATCTAATAAACTTAACAGCAGATGCAAACTCATCTTTTAGTTATGATATAGATGCAACAGATGCTACTTCTTCTGTAAGTTGTTTTACAGTCAATGACACAGACTTCCAAATAGATTGTAACGGAGTTCTACAAAATAATACTGTCTTAAATGAAGGAACTTATTGGCTCAATATAACAGTAAATGATTCAGCAAATAATTTAAATTCTCAAATAATTTATGTTAATACAACAGTTTGGGATACAATCTTAAAATGGGATTGGGGTGCTTTAATGACAGATAGTAGTTTACCAGATAAAATATGTTTGCTGTTAAGAAATAGTGAATTTTGCATTGATAGTTCAACATTTTTTATTGATACTGTTCTTGGAAGAGTTGGAATAGGCACATCTGCTCCAACACATAAACTAAATGTCGTCGGAAGTGGAAACTTTACAGGGAATATAACTGCTGAAAATGTTTTCCTCCCAGCTTATGTTTCTTCCCATACAAACAATACAATAGCAGTTGCAAGTGCTGGTGTTTGGTATAATGTAACATTTGACCATGAAGTAGATGAATTTAAGAAAAGGATAACTCATGTAATTAGTGATGCAACAAACACAACTTTCACAATTGTGGACACAGGAGTCTACGAAATAACTTACACTATGTCTTTTCAAGATAGTGCAATAGTTCCAACCTCCCACATAGTCGCAAGAGTTACAAAAGATAATGTTGAACTAAATGGATTTACAATAGAAGAAGATTTAGGAATAAAAGACCAAGACAAAACAATGCATCATTCTGATTTGGTTGGATTAGTAGCAGGAGAAGAGATAGTTTTATCATTTACATCAGACGATACAACTGTTTTATTAACTTCCCATCTGACTTATGGAATTCACGGAAACACAGCACATTTAACTATAAAGAGGATTGCATGAAAATAATAATATTAATCTTAATCTTGGGAGTTTTCCTATTAGGAATTATAGGAGCAGTTAGTTTGGGAATTATTGATGTGGATTTCACAGAAAAAGTTTTAACAATATCAACAGAAAAAATATGCGAAGTAGAATTATTAAGTAATGTATTTGAAAGCAAGTGCAGTAAAGACACGCCAAAAGAAATAGACATAACTGAAAGCAGTATTGTAATAACTAAAAATCCAAAGACAGGAGTTATCAAGGTGCAAAGCAAATGAAAAAAATAATACTAGCAATCATCCTCGGAATTTTCTTAATCAGCTTAGTTGGAGCAACACAACAAACTCTGGGAACTTTCAAACAAGGTTCATGTATGCAATTAGTTCAGACTTGTGGGAATTGTACTTACAATAATATTTCTTTTGTTTATCAAACTAACAACGCAATCTTATATAACATAAGTGATAAGATGACAAAAGTAGGAACTTTTTATAATCACACTTTTTGCAATACTTCATTAGTTGGAGAGTATGTTGTGAATGGTGTTGGTAATCCTAATGGAGAAATAACTTCATGGGTTTATGATTTTGCAGTTACCCCAACAGGAACTATTTTAGAAACTTCTGATTCTAATTTATATATTCTCTTAACCCTCGCCTCATTATTTTTCTTCTTACTTTGCTTATGGGGAGGGGTAGTCCTGCCATTCAGGAACAACAGAAATGATGAAGGCGGAGTTATATCTGTTCAGAAATTAAAATATTTTAAGGTGGGTCTTTTATTTTTATCCTATGTATTTCTTATTTGGTTGTTAAATCTTTTATTAGCATTATCCACAAATTTTTCAATATTAACTCAATACACAAAATTCTTTGAAGTAGTCTTCTCAGTAATGAACGCAATGAGTTATCCAATATTTGTTTTCATGCTTATAATAATGTCAATTATGGGATGGAAAGATCTTCAATTAAAAAAATTATTGCAAAGAGGATTAAATCCTGATTAAGATAAAATGGGAAAATTAGAAGATATAGAAAATAGAATAAAAAAATTAGAAAAGGATGTAAAGGAGTTGGGATGTTCTTTTTCAGATGGTACAATTAAAAAAATTGATGAAGCAATGAGAACCGATAAAGGATTTTGGGATTGGATAGAAGGTATAAAGAAAGAAAAATTAAAGAGGTTGATAGATACTACAGAAGTATCTAGTAGGGAAATAACTTCTATGATTCCAAAACATAAATCTGCTGATAAAATGAGAGAAGATATAATCAATCATAAATTTGGAAAAAAACAAAAATGAATAAAAAAGGTCAAGCAACAGCAAATTTATTCTTATTTATAATTCTGGCTTTTCTAGTTATTATTTTATTAGGAACTTTTTTGTATTGTTATAATGCTATCACTACAAGTTTATTAACAGCTCCTGCTGGAGTTGGGGCAGTAAATTTTACAGAAGCGACAGAGAATACTATTGGAAAAATAAATACAGGAATGTTAACTCATGCAAATATTGTAGCAATATTCTTTTTATTTGCGATGGTTTTGGCGATGTTTCTTGTAGCGTATTTAACCAGAGATGAAAATCCTGCCATCTTCTTTGTAATAGATATTCTCATAATAATTTTTGCATATATCCTAGCAGTTTATATTACAAATTCTTATGAAACAGTATTAGGAAGTCTCCCATTCAGCTCAATATTCACAACTAATTTAAATTATGCAACTTCATTTCTTTTGCTCTTGCCAAAAATTGTTGCAATAACTGGTGTGATCACAATGATAATCTCATATAGTGCAATACCAAAAACAAAAGAAGAGGAGGTAGCAGGGTTTTAAATGAAAAAGGGGATGTTGGCAATAATTATTGCAGGGATTTTAATAGTTGGAATTTTAGCTGCTGGGTTAGCAATTAATACAAGAGATGGAAGTTTTATCAAGATTTTTGATTTATCTAATAGGAATGTTAGGGGAACAGAAAAAGAATCATCTATGACAGCGACGGATAAGTATGAAGTTTCTTTTGAATTCAGTAAAAACAGCATAATAGAAAAATGTCTTGATATTGAAGTTAAGAATCTACAAGATTCATCAGACGAATTAAGTTTGAAAACTATTTTGAATGAAACCAATTTTGATATAAATGAAATTGGGAATATCCAATTTTATGAATCTAAATCAGAGGAGGTTTTAAGATATAATTATGAAGAAGTTTGTAATCCTTATGATGAAACAAACATAAACGGAACTTCTCAAATAGATAATTGCACACAGATTATAACTGGAAATTATACTGAAGAAGTTTGGAATTGGGAAAGCAAACAATTAACTTCAATAGATAAAGAAGGAGAAATAGAATTAAGAAATACTTGGGAGCAAGTTTCAATACAAAAGTTGGGAAATGTAAAAGATACTATAAAATTTAGAATGTGTTTTAATGTTCCAATCACTAAGACAAATGAGGGATGGGGAAATAAAGGCACTGTTTATTTGGATATAAATGAAGAAGTATTTTATGATAAAACATATTCTTCTTGGTGGAATGGTGATTGGGGTGCTAAAAAAGAAATTAATATCACTGAAAATTCTGGAAAAAATTTCGCTAATTATTCTGTTTATCTAAATTTAAGTGTTGAAGCTTCTATGTATGGAGTTGAAGATTTAAGGTTTGTAGATAGTTCTGAAACTTTAGAATTAGACCATTGGGTTGACACAAATGATAGTAGTTACATTGAAGTGTGGGTTGAAACAAATTTAACAGGTTCTTCTGAGACTATAATTTATGTTTATTATAATAATCCTACTGCTAGTTCAACGTCAGATATTTCATCAACATTTTTGGCAGGAACTGATTGTGAATATGATGACCCTTGGACTAATGGATGGGATGACATTGGAAATTCTAATTTGATAACTACAGATAATTATAGTATTTCTGGTAATAAGTCCTGCTTCATGGGTATACCTGGAGTAGGTCGTGCAGCAGTTTTTAATATAACTTCCCCAATTCTTGCAGATATAAATCTTGAAAATAATATTAGTTTATTGGATATGTGGCTAAGACCCACAAATGATGAAAATACATATTATCCAACTATTTTTAATATTTCTGACCCTGACATAGCTGACTTTACTAAAAATGCTATATTTAATACGATTTCATCATCTACTGGTGGAAGTAAGTTTCGTTGGTTTTATGATGGAGGTTGGACTGTCGTGGGTGATGAATATACTTTTGAGAAGTTTCATCATTCTATATTAATTTCTAATTTTACAAATTATACAAATAATTGGACTGTGTATGCACCAGATAATGTTACAAAATTAGTAGGTGAAGTTCATCCATTTACTTCTGTGGGGGTAAAAGCAACATCTATAGATTCTATTGCTTGGTACACATACAATGTAGGGAGTGCAATGGATAAGATGATTTTAAGAAAATATACGGAGTCAGAACCAACTTATGTTATTGGAGATGAAATTGTTGTAGCACCAAAAGTAACATTACATATCCCTGCAGATAATGCAGGTTTTACTGTGAACCAAGTAGAATTTAATTGTTCAGCAACAACTTTTACTGATTTGAATAATATCTCATTATATATTGATGGAGAAATAAATGAAACAATAGCAGCTGCTGGAACTTATGATGAATTGAATATTACATTAAATTTTGCTGAAGGTAAATTTAATTGGACTTGTAGTGCTACAGATGATGTACACGCTCTTGGTTGGGCGGTCAATCAAACATTTTCAATAGATACAATTGATCCAGTAATGGAAATAGTTTTTCCTGCGACAAATAATACAGACCAATCGAATGAATTGTTAGACGTTAATTTTACAAGGAGTGACGAGAATCTAGCTTATTGCTGGTATTCTAATGATACTTACGAAGTAAATATAACCCTTGCAAGTTGTGGGAATGTAACAGATGTTACATGGAGTCAGGGAAATCATAATATTACAATATGGGTTAATGATACAGCAGGACATGAAGTCAGCGACGGTATTTCATTCACTATTGATTCAGTTAATCCTGATATAAATATAACCTTCCCAATCAATAATTCTAACTGGACAATTAATACAGTAGACGTTAATTTCACAAGAAGCGACACTAACTTAGCTTATTGCTGGTATTCTAATGATACTTACGAAGTAAATATAACTCTTGCAAGTTGTGGAAATTTAACAGATATAATTTGGAGTGAGGGAAATCATAATGTTTCTATTTGGGCTAATGATACTTTAGGGAATGAAAATGTTTCAAGAATCTCTTTTACAATTGATGCAATTGTCCCAGAAGTAAATATAACTTATCCACTAACCCATGTGAACTATCAAGAAATAAACACTAATCTAACTATAAATTATTCTGCTTCTGATCTTAATTTAGAAAGTTGTTGGGGTTCTTTCGACGGAGGAACAAACAATATAAGTTTAACTTGCACAGATCAGAATATTACAAGAAATATAACTTCAGTAAACAATGATACTTTTTCATTTTGGGCAAATGATACTTTTGGAAATATTGGTGATATTACTAGGACTTGGATTTATCGTGTATTTGAGAATCAACAAACATATTCTTCAACAACAATACCAGGTTCTACAGAAACCTTTGTTAATAATATACTTTTAGGAAGTGGAGAAACAATAACAGAAGTAAACTTTAATTATAATGGAACTGATAGATCTGCTGGGTATTCGAATTTAGGGGGGGGTGAGTATAATCTTTCATCAACTTTTGTAATCCCATCAGTAGCAGCAACAATAAATATAACTTTTTTCTGGAAAATTGATCTTATATCTGGTCAGATAAATACAAGTTCAAATAATCAATCAATAAGGAATATAGCTATTGATGATTGTTCTGTTTTTACTACTGTAATATTTAATTATACAATAATTGATGAAGAAAGCCAAACCAAACTTACAATTAATACTTCATTAGAATTAGATATAGATATATTTGATGCCGCTGGAACTACTTTAATTTTAAATTTTTCAAAAGAATATATTGATACAAATCCAGCGACAGTTTGTTTAAACATAAATTTAACAGAGGGCGCAGATTATTCTCTTGATTCTACTGCAAAATATAGTGCTGCTAATCATAGTATAGAATATTATAATATTCAAAATTTTCTGCTGCAAAATGCAACAATCCCTCAGCACATAAAGTTATTTGATTTACATGATGATGACACAACAGAATTTCAAATAACTTTTAAGGATTCAAGTTTTGTAGTAGTTGAAAATGCTTTAGTTCAGATAAACAGGCAATATATTTCAGAAGGTGTATTTAAAACAGTTGAAATACCCAAGACAGATTCAAATGGGCAGACAGTAGTGCATCTTGTAGAAAAAGATGTTGTTTATAATATTATAGTTTTAAAGGAAGGAGAAGTCATTGGGACATTTAATAATGTTATTGCTTTTTGTGAAGATGTCCTTATTGGTTCGTGTTTTATAACTTTAAATGCTTGGGAGAGGGGTGAAGTATCTTTTGATTATGATGAAGAGATAGGGTTATTTTATGGTTTTGATTATAATGAAACATCTAGGAATTTGCGGTTTGATTTTACTACAATTGATGGGAGTGTTAAAAATGTTACTTTGTCTGCAATAAAATATGATCAACTAGGAGACACAGCTGTTTGTGATGGATATTTAATAAGCTCTGGTGGTTCAATATATTGCCCTGTCCCTGGATCTGTAGGAAATGAAACAATAATTGTTTCAATATGGGTAGACGGAGATTTAAAGATTACGAATTATGTTGAAGCTGGAAGAGAATTTGATATTGGAGATGCAGGATATTTTTTAATGTTTTTTTTAGTATTATCTTTAGCTTTAATGATGACTCAATCTAAAACAGGAGTTGTTGTAGGAGTAATTCTTGGTTTTATTTCAGGCACATTATTATCTTTGATTCAGGGAGGATTAATTGGAGTTGGAAGTTCTGTAATTTGGTTAATCATCATGGGAGTAATATTAATTTATAAATTAAATAGCAAGGGACAAACATAATGCCAATATCATTTAGAGAATTATTTGTAACTTTTGCATTAATCGGAGTTTTTGTATATGCAGGAATGTCTTTTATAATCAACACACAGACAGATAATGATGCCGATGAAACAATATTAGCAAATGAATATATTAATAGAACATTTGTTGCAACAAATTCCTCCTTAAGTGGTTTTAGATCACAAACGCAAGGAGAGAAAGACACTTTTGAGATAGAAAATCCAGAACCTGCTTTCGGAGCTTTAATTATATTTGCAATTATAGGGGTTGGGAAAACACTTACTGGGATGACAATGGGATTATATAATATTCTTATAGTTCTTCCAGCTTCAGTTTTAAATGTACCTCGTGTTGTTATTGGTGTATTGACTTCAATACTTACAGTAAGTTTGATACTTTTGATATGGAGGGTCTATAGGGCAGGAGCTTAAAAATAAAATGACATATAACACACTTGAAAACATTACAGATTTGGATTTGAAAAGTTTTCTGCAATTCCCATCGCAAGATACTATTATTTTTTATCCATTATTGCTATTTGCAATCTTTGTAGTCTTTACTTTATCAACATTTTTCAGGGAAGTTAAAAGAGAAGGGAAAGGTAATTTCTTATCTTCTCTGGCAGTTGCTGGATTTGTAACAACAGCAATAGCAGTTATCTTTAGTTTATTGGAATTAGTACAAACACGAATAGTAGTTATAACATTTGTTATTTCAGTAGTTTTTCAAGTTATATATATGT
>SDBV01003728.1_pt1 | contig 22245 bp, 17 predicted proteins | sample 2277081 | NCBI WGS metagenome assembly SDBV01 (sample SAMN10402039, study PRJNA504765) | marine sediment metagenome | isolation source: marine sediment core GS10_PC15, 223 cmbsf | place: Arctic Ocean: Southern Knipovich Ridge | collected 2010 | reverse complement strand
TTTCTCCCTGCTTATGTGTCATTTCTCCCTGCTTATGTGTCATTTCTCCCTGCTTATGTGTCATTTCTCCCTGCTTATGTGTCATTTCTCCCTGCTTATGTGTCATTTCTACATGCTTATGTGTTATTATCTCATGCATATATGCCATATTATTGTCCATTCGTTAGATAATTGACAATTATTTCATTGTTTTGTCCAATCTTAAAATAATTTGACGACCAAACTGCTACCTCTTAGCAGTTAAATCAAATTGAATGTCGCAAATGGGGAAAGTAATTTTTGTGTATTTTTCAGAAAATATATTCATATTATCATTTATTTGTGAATACTGCAAAACTCTACACCGATGAACTGGTAATTTGGATTATATGCAAATGATGCCAGTGTGAGTTGCAATTTTTATTTCCAGGTGAATGCTCATTTGCAGCTTATTTAAATGAAAGCAATTAGCATAGAATGGATCTCTGGATCTCAGGGTGAATCCCAGGAGGGACAGGATAGAGAGTGATACCTTTCATCAAGGCCTATGGATACTACAGATTTTATGAATCTTTTGGGGGTACAAAATGGACATTGAAATGCATAATGATGCATTCCTTCACTAAGGTTCCGAAGTAGTCATGCCATGACTCCAGGTCATCGCATGGCTTGAAAATAAACTTTGCATGTTGTATCTCGCTTTTCTTCAGGGAATGATGGACAGTGCCAGGGCTTTTAGGCTATCTTCCAGGGTATGATGCGCATTGTAAGTTGAACCAGGCATTACTCAGGCATATAAAAGAAAGGCCCAGGTTGCGTCTACCCACAAAACCGGGCTGGAAGACTTGAGCCAGGGTGGTTGCTACTCATTTCTCAAAGAGTTTACAGGGTTTTGCAGCGCTACTTTGATCGACTGCCAGCTTATGCTAATAAGTACTATTGTGCCTACAGCCACCGCTGTCAATAAATAAACCCAAGCACCAATATCAACTTTGTAAGCAAAATTGTCGAGCCAGGCCTGGATACCATACCATGAGGCAGGGACCGCAATAATGAAAGCCAGAGCCAACAGTTTTGAGAACTCTTTAGACAATAGCAGAACAATGATAGATACTGAAGCACCCATCACTTTTCTAATACCTATTTCTTTGGTTCGTTGGGCTGCGCTATAGGTAGTTAAGCCAAATAGACCTAGACAAGCAATGAAAATAGCCAGTGCTGCAAAAGAAGAAAACAGTTGTGCAAATTTTTCATCTGACCTATACTGCTTATCAAAATTATCATCGATAAAATAGTAAGAAAATGGGCGCTGAGGAATCAATTCCTTCCATTTCTCTTCAATACTTTTAATGGTAAGATGGATACTACCGGTACTAATCTTTAACGAAAATTTAGCCATACTATATGGCTCAAACCTTAGTGTTAGAGGCTCAACTGCTGAGTGTAATGATAGATAATTAAAATCATCAACTACACCAATAACTTTTCCAGTCTTGCCCCACTGAGCAAAATTCTTGCCTACTACCTCTTCAGGATTATTGTAGCCCCATAGTTTTGCAGCTGCATTATTAATAATTAAGGCCTCTACAGAATCAGAATACTGAGCGTAAGAGAAGCTTCTTCCAGCTAGTATTTTTATATTATAGAAAGATAAAAAATCAGGGTCAATCTCATAGATCGCAGGACTGCGAGCTATCATTATTCCATCTGCATTTTCTATTTGAGTTCCGGCATTTGGGAAAAAATTACCTGGTACTGCACGTGATGCACATATAGAAAGAACATTAGGGTCCTTCTCAAATTCATTTTTAATAGCCTCAATATTTTCTTGAACCTCTCCGTTAAAACCAAATTCCATTACCAATATTTGGTCTTTTTCAAAGCCTAATTCATGGTCCTGTAAATAAGTTAATTGATTATAAATTGTTATAGTACCAATGATCAAGGTGATGGTTAGTACAAACTGAAATAAGACCAGAGCCTTCCTTAATGCGACTCCACTTTTGCCCGTTTTGAAGTTGCCTCTCAAAACTTTCGAAGGCTGGAATTTAGAAAGAAGAAAAGCAGGATAACTCCCGGCAATCAAACCTACGATTATTATACCCAAGCTAAACAGGCCCAGGAACTCAATGTTGAAAATATGGCTGGCCTCTATGTTAACACCTGTAAATTCCTCAAAATAAGGGCTTAAAAGTACCACCAGTGATAATGAAAGTACACCAGCGAATAGGGCCAAAATAAAAAACTCGGATAAGAATTGATTGACTAATGATAACTTTCCAGCTCCAACAACTTTGCGTATCCCTATTTCTTTTGCTCTTTCTAATGACCGGGCTGTTGAAAGATTGATAAAATTAATACAAGCGATTAGAAGTATAAAAATGCCAATTAGTGAAAATATTGTAATATTAGTTTTACTGCCTGTCTTACCAGGTTGTCTGGCAGCCACAGAGTTTAAATAGGCTTCTTTCATAGGCTCCACATCGATATAAAATTTGGTGTTTTCCCAATCGCCGGTATATTTTTCAGCAAGACCAGCCAATTTAGGTTTTATAGATTCTATACTGCCATTCTCTTTTAGGGTGAAATATGTATAAAAATCTACGTAACCCCAGGACTCAAAAATAGAAGGACGTTGATTATAGAAGGTGCTCATTGATATTATTCCTTCAAAAGTAAAATGTGAATTAATGGGCACATCTTTCATTATACCGGTCACAATGCAAGCCACGTTCTCGTTATAAATAACTGTCTTACCCATGGCATCTTCATTACCGAAATACTTTTTTGCCAGGGATTCGGTAAGTACAATAGCGTTTGGATTATCAAGGACAGATTGAGGATTTCCAGATAATAGATCCCAACTGAAAACGTCAAAAACAGTTGAATCTCCAAAAACGATATTTTTTTCATCGTACATTTCATCATTGGCCATAATTAATTTACTATGCCCCGGAGTGAATCGACAAAATTGGTCTACTTCGGGAAACTCTTCTTTAAAAGCTGGTCCCACCGGTGCATTCCCCCAAACCTGATACTCTTCGGCAGCCGGTGCTGTACCTTTTTCAATACCAGATCTATACTCCTGTAATATGCGATATGTTCGATCTAATTTTGAATGATAATTGTCATATGATAATTCGTGCATCACAAAGAATGCGATAAGAATACAGCAGGTCAACCCCGCTCCTAATCCTGCGATATTGATTAAAGAATAGAACTTTTCTTTAATGATGTGTCGCCATGCAACCTTATAATAATTTTTAAACATATCTATTTGATTTAATTTTTGAGTTGATGCAATTACCTAATAATGCCAGGTCTAAAAAGCAGAATGACTTCAATTACAAATCACAGTCTTGCTCACTTTCGGCCTCTTCCTTCTGTCCATGTTTCAATTCTCTCCAGCAGATCACCTTCTATATCCTCTAAATAATCCGGATTGCAGTACCATCGAAAAAACTGAAAAACTAATTTCGGAGGAGTTTGCTTATTCTTATTGGCCATTGTTAGTAGCAAAAGCAAATTCAGTTCTTCTGATTTTGAGAAACTACGAGCCATACTTGTACCCATAATTCATTAAATGTAATAAAAATATCCAGGTGTACCAAGTTGGTCAAATAACCAGACGGGCATCACACCAAGGTTTTCAGGCTATTTCCCAGGGAATGATGCACATTGTAAGTTGAACCAGGCATTACTCAGGCATATAAAAGAAAGGCCCGGGTCGAGCCTACCCACAGAACCGGGCTGGAAGACTGAGCCAGGGTTTGTGTGTATAATACTAGGTAGTTAGAAGGTAACAATTTTTTCTTGTTGGTATTGAACTTTGATCATTTGAAAACCGTACATGTCATCCCACTCTAATCCAGGCTTGATAAGCTGAATATAGTCAACGCCTTTCCTTTTCACTTTCGCAAATCCTATATTTCTATTGAAAACAATAGCCCCTTCTCTGACTATAGAAACCACTTTGAATTTGTCTTTGTCATAGTGCCTTTTCCATTTCATATACCGTAATATAAGTTCGTCATAGTGTCGAACATTATCATTAAATTCTTTTGCCTTATGGTTGGCTTTATCAAAGATTGACCTTAGCTCTTTCTCTAAATTATCATGAACGGAATCCTCTGAATAAAAAAATAGAAGATCAAGTAATATCAAATCGAGATAAACCTGCTCATAGTAGTTCCAATCCATATTCGACATTAAAAATGTAGCCATGACAAAAATATCACTTTGTAATGCCAAGACTTTCTCATTCAATAGATCGTACTCATAATTACTGAAACCGGCATTGCTATTGGAGTTTATCAAAAGGTTACCAATTAAGTTTATCAGGATTGATTTAACATCAGATTTCCATGGACCTTCGAATTTTCCTTGTTTTAAGTAGTCAATAGAGTATTCACTAATGATATATTCATCTTGCTCGAGTAACAGGTTTTGATCATTTTCTAATAATTGGTTTTTTAGTGCTAAAAAGTCTTCTGAATCTACCTCATAAAATACTGTGCTGAGTGTATCAGGATCAGTCTTTTCAAGTCTGGTTAGTGCATACTTCTTCTCAATTTCTATAATTGTTTGTTCATGGATCTTGCTAAATGTCAACTTGAATTGAGTTTTGGTAATGACGTATTTTTTACCAAAGAAGATATATAAGAGGTTAAGGGCAATGGAGATGTTTGATAGATCTTTTATGGTCAAAGGTCTTTTTGGGACGTCTTGAAAATTCCCTTTTTCTCGCAGTGATTTTGATTGTTCGAAATAGAATTTATAGACTTTTTTCAAATGATTGATAATGGCAGTTTGTTCATATTTACCTCTCTTTCTGGAAATTTTAGCTTGTGGCAAGGCGACACCTTCACCTGTTTGTTTTTCAAGATTTACGGAAGCCAGCATTTGCTCTTCATCATCCTGATAAGTCTGAATTTGGGAAACTAGTCCTTTTGAAATCAAACTAAGTATGTCAGCTATTTTTGTGCTTGAGTTATTTAAAAGATCCGTATGACGGGACTGAACAGATTGTAATTTATAAAAGGATTCCTGAGAAATTTTTTCGTATTCCTTATTCTCTTTGATTACAGGTCTTATTGACGGTAATGACGATTGGGCAAGTGAAGTAGTATTCGTTTCTTCATCTACCCAGTTATAATCAGCATGCCTCAGCAATTCGATGTACGCATCATTTTCTGGATTATCTGATAAACTTTCAATGATTTGATTTAATTCTGCCTGATAAGGGTCCGGGTTGCATTTTGCCTGATTTGCGATATTGTGAATAATTTGGAAATTGCTTACCCTATTATCGTCATGTATCAAACAAACTTTGAAGGCATTATTCGGTTGTTCAATTTCTATTTTCACATCCATGATGGAAGTTTCAATGTCATAAACTCCAATAGCATCATTGTTAGAGTTAACAATCTTGACGTAGGTATTTGCATCAATTGACTTACTAAAGTAGGCCCTAAACATTGCTCCATTTAGCTCGCAATAGAGTATCCTATTCTGGAATGATACGGTTTCAATACTACCCAAAACAAGAGCCTCTTTTCTTTCAATTTCATCTATTCTAAAGGGAATTATATTTTCCAAATTGATTCCTAGTTCAGTTATATAGTTAACTGATTTCTGTCGCCTTAGAAGCAAGCTCGATTCACCATTTTTTGCTATACTTTCTTTTGAACCAAATGCACTAATAGTGGCATTTGCACTGCCAAATAGCAAGTATTCCAAACCGTCAGCATATTTGAAATGAAATATTTTGGCATGAAGCCTGTTGAATCTGACATCAAAATTCTTCAGGCAATCTTTCCAATCAAAGAATTTCGATTTCTCCAGCACAGTCGGTCCTAAATCATAGGGTAGTAGACCGAAATCTTTATCCATTATACATATAAATTCATTAATATCTAAATCAGTATTAAGTTGCTCCAAGAGCTGCCCATTTTTATCAAAGTAGGGTGAGATAACTGTCAAAGTCTCAATGGGTGACTCTGGTAAACTTTCCAACATTTCTTTATAGATCGAAGACTGAGTATTGTTAGAAATCAGTTTTAATCCGACTCCATATTTTACAGAAATGAAATCTTGGGGGACTAAACCAGGTAGATCCTCCACCCATTTTGAATGCTGATAGATCCAGTCAATTTTTTGTTGATTGAAACCTTTGGCCATACCAAAATATGGTAGTAGGTAATTCCATGCAGCAGCAAAGACAGGAACATTTGGACTATCAAGACCATTCATGTGAAAGGCCCCCCAGATTTCGTCGTTTGTACTCAATCCGGATGCTGTCAAATTACCTGAACCAATAACAAGCAATCCATGCTTTGGACCAGTTAGCAACATGATTTTGGGATGAAATACCCCAGGATGGTAAATGGGATTCAAGCTATAAGTCTTATGTGTCTTAAATTCATGTCCCGTAGTGTTTTCAAGGCTTTGCTCAAGATGCTTACCATCTAAAAATACATTTACATTTTTAATATTCGCGGTTCGTAAAATAGACATGATCCGCTCTTCAAAAAAAGCGAAGTCAAAGGAATAGCATGTTATAATACATGAAGAATACTTGTTTTTGTTAGCACCAATAAGATCCAATATGTTTTGTCTCTCGATACTCACAGCATGTTAGATTCAAGCAGTTTTTCCCCTTTGATTGTCAATCTTCTTTCCCCGTCTAATAAATGGAGTTCCTCAAGAAACACCAGTAAATTACCTACACGGGGCCCTGTAAAACCAGGTCCGAAATTCCCAATCTTTCTTATTAGATTTTCCTCGACAATAAATTTTTGCGTTGACTGGCTACCTCCTCCCATTTTCCTATAAGCCACATATTGATGACGGCAAATGATTCGATGCAATAAAAAATCACTGATAAATTGATCAATTGATTGCATATTGTAGCGTTCGTACTTTTTATAGAAACTAAGTACATCATCATAATTTCCGATATTCTTAGGTGCTACATAGTCCTGGAGATAATCGATAAATTTGCTATTCGCTGAATGCATTTTCCAGATCAGAAGAAATCCATAGGCCATTCTGGGAACTTTATTTTCTTTATCAATTAGAACGTAAAGGGATTTTTCAGATTCTTGAATAGCTTCTGTTATGGCAGATATGGTAGATATATTTTTGGAAATAAGACCCGTGCCTTTGAGGTAGGACAAAATGGACATTGTGGACTCCGAAATGAGATCAGTAATAGCCATCCAATTAGGGCCTCTCAGCTCCTCCAAATAATCAAGTAGACCATTAAGGATAGATGTACATGCTACTTGCCAGTATTCGTTGAATTGATAATAATACCACCCTGTAAGACTTTCATCCCAAACACCTTTCAACTTACCATTTATATTGTAAGCATTCATGGTGAACATCCTGTCATCAATTGATCCACCGTTTTTCTTAGATAGTTGGAGAAGATGCACAAGAGTATCCTTCCTCATGGTGTTTGAATGATCATGTACTTTTGTAGGTTCATCATTATCTATTAGAAGTTGAATTAGAAGCTCCTCTTCCTTACTTCCTGAAGCAATTTGTTTTGGATTAAACTCTACCATCAGCTTCTTCAACGTATCCCTGTCTATTGAGCCACTGCGAATACTGAAGAAAAACAACTCCTTGTTAGATACTGATATATTTTCATCAAAAGCATTAGCTAATTCTTCACCACTTACTTTCAAATGCTCACGATGTGATGTCCTTCGATAAATGCCAAGCGGCACATTTAAGTCATTAACTGGCTCTTCAATTAGCCCAATTTGTCGTAGTGAAGCCAAGTAGTATTGTCCAAATATGCCAAAATGGTATTGCCAATATGTACCAATTGTTGATTTGTCTTCATTGTAGGTCCCAGAATGAAGATCAAATGTCTGTATTCCTTCATTGAACCTATTAGTGGCATAGGTACTACCCGATATTCCAGGTATATCACCCTCAATAGATAAAAGTGCAATTATATATTCTGCTCTTCGTATATATAGCTTTTGATTGTCTGGGTTAGAATCTTTGATCTGCTTGGCGTATTCATCCAGTAACCAACAATAGAAACTGTAGTTCCTGATGCGGCTAGTAACATTATTTAGACCTGGTAATAAAAATGTATAGACCTGTGTAGACGGATTCTGTAGTCCTAAGGGATCCAATCCCGTCACAAACGATAATTTATCACCAAAAAATGGTACACGAGCTTCATTATGATCAATTACTTTGGTAGCCATTGGTCTGTTTCAATCTTCTTCACTAAATTTTATGTATGTACGTGCGTGCATGAAATTCCTCAGTAATTGAGCCTGGCTTTACTTAGCTTGTAGACACCCATTGTTAACCCTTAATTTTAATTAGACTGAGAAAATCATTCTGATTGTACCCCCCAGGCCGCTTATTTAAGGAAAAATCAGAATAGTAAAATCCTAAAGCTCTGATCTTATTTCTAATCCTTTTCTGACTAGTTCTATCTGCTTTCAGCTTTTCAGCAATAAGTTTCAATATTTTATCCACTTCTTTTTGAGTGAATATTTTTTTCCCTTTCATTCTTTTGGATTTCTTGAAACATTTCAAATAACTATTTAACTAGGTGGAGTTAGCTTTTTTATTAGTTTTTTTACTTCTTCAAATTGGACGGCTTGGATTCCAAGGTACTTTTTTAGGGTAGAAATGCTCACTGACTTTTGATCTCCTAATTTTTCATTAAGAACTTTAGTTTCAACCACCCAAAATGACCAATTTTTTGTGTCTAATGGATTTGCTTTCTTCTTTGCAGTATTTTTTTCATGATGAAGATAAAATACATAGACATCTGCATGTCTCCTGGGTGTTTCCATCAATTCACTTGTATCTCCAATCCATCCTCTTTTCTTACCTACATCAAATGAAGGAGTGGTGTGCTGTTTTTGCTCCCAGGTTTGTAGATATCCTGAAGCCTTCACTTCTACTTTAATCCCATCGATTTCCATATCGTAAGATTCCCAACTTGAATATGGAGGTTTTATTACACCTAAAGCACTTGCAATTATAAACTCTGCAAGAGCTCCACGATTTGCGTTTTCAAGGAAGTTTGAGTACGAGTAACGCCAAAATTTTTCTTTGTCAACTATAGCCATAATATCAATATTTATGCCGTCATCCCCACCACAAACACCTCCACAAATTCTTTCATCTTATTAATAATCCGTTCTCCGATTTCCCTAGCCTTTAGAATGCTTGGTCGATTATCCAGGCATTTGAACACTTCATCCCGAAGTGGCTCCTGATCGCTAAAGATATAGGCATCAATCAAACCCTGAAACTGTTTCTGATCCAAACCCTCATCCTCACAAAGTTTTCCCAGGGCAATCACTTTCTGATCGTTCCAGAATTTGTCAAACTCATCGGGTATGGTGTCCACATCTTCGATATGGGGTAAATTCTCTTCAATAAACTTCTCGATGAGTTCGCGCTTGCTGCGTAATTGTACTTCTCCTGAAAGCAGATCGATAAGCGCTTTCTTCTGCTGCTCCTGTTCCGACTTTTCCGCCTGTTTTAGCCTGGCCAGCAATTTGAATATATAGGCTACATTAATATCATCGCGGTGGATGAGTTCTAACTCAAAATCGACATCTTCCAGGATGGAGGCTTTCTCCTTATGATGATCACTTTTTACCTTGTCGTATAGATCGAGGTATTTGCTTTTATAATCTTCAAAGGTTTGCTCATCGATGGTAAGATCCTCCCAGGTGAAATCTGCAAAAGAGGATAGTACATTTTTTAACCTCATGAGTTTCCTGAATGCTTGTACAAAGGCCATTTCTTCTTCTTCGGTGGGAAACTCATCCACACTCTGTATTGTCGGGGCAAGGATTAAAAGCTCCAGAATGGCTTCCTTGCATGAATGGAGAATTACCTCGTATGGGGGCAATAAAATTGTTTCTTTGGCTTCCTTGTTTGAAAACAGTGCGATAGCCTCATCGGTAGATTCTTTCAGGTTTCTGAAACTGACAATATTTCCTTGTGACTTTGCCTCACCCAGAATACGATTCGTTCGTGAGAAGGATTGCACCAACCCATGATAGCGCAGGTTCTTATCTGCATACATAGTATTGACGATCTTGGCATCAAAGCCGGTGAGGAACATATTCACCACCAGTAGGATATCTACCCGGTCTTTGTCATTAAACGTCTCCTTTTCCCGCTCCTTGATGCGTTTGCTTATGTCTTTGTAATAATTCTCATACTGTTGCCCATCTTTAGTAGAAAAGCTGGTGGTGTACATGGCATTGTAGTCGGCAATAAATTCGTCCAGCTTTTCGCGAGTGTGACTTGATTGATAGGCACTTTGAGGCTCTGCGGCCATACCAAGATCAGGTAACAGATCTTGCGCATCCAGGTCTTCTTCATTGACTCCGTAGGAGAAGATAGTCGCAATTCGAAGGTCATGTTCTCCCACCTCTTTCTTTTTCTTAAGGAGCTCGTAGTAAGTGATGAGATTATCTATGCTGCTCACGGCAAAGATGGCGGTGAAATTCCTGCGCTGTGTTTTTAGGTCATGATAACGGATGATGTAATCCGTGATTTTTTCCAGCCGTTCGGGCGAATTGATGACCTCGGCGGTATCGATGGCCTCTACATCTATGTCAATGAAAGTATTCCCTTTTTGTTTGTACCTGCCTACATATTCAATACTGAATCGCAATACGTTCTGATCTCTGATCGCATCGGTGATCACATATTGATGAAGGCATTTGCCAAACAAATCTCTTGTCGTGCGCTTACCGAGAACATTTTTCTGAGCATTATCTGCAAAAATGGGTGTACCGGTAAAACCAAAAAGCTGGGCATTATGAAAGAAAGAGGTAATGCGCTGATGGGTTTCCCCAAACTGGCTACGGTGGCACTCATCAAAGATAAAGACCAGACGCTTTTCCTGCAAATGGAACATAGCCGCCTGATGCCTTCCAAGTGAAATAGCATTGTTAAGCTTCTGAATGGTGGTAAGAATCAGCTTGGTATCGTCTTTAAACTGCCTGACCAGTGAGCGTGTATTGGAGGTTACATCCACACTGTCTTTCTTGAAGCTGTTGAACTCCTTCATTGTCTGGTAGTCCAGATCTTTCCGATCTACTATAAACACCACTTTATGTACCTCGGGCAGATCCATGATGATCTGGCTGGCCTTAAAGGAGGTTAAGGTCTTACCCGAGCCTGTAGTATGCCAGATATAACCATTTTTGCGATTATCGTGTACCTGGTTGATAATCGCCTCCGTGGCATAATACTGGTATGGCCTGAGTACCATCAAAATCTTGTTGGTTTCGCTATGTACAACGTATTGTGCAATCATTTTCCCCAGGTGAGATGTAGTCAGAAAGGAGGCGGCAAATTCGGAGAGCTCACGAATGTTATTATTTTTAGCATCAGCCCAGAAAAAGGTTTGCTTGAAGGACTGATTACGATTATTAGCATAGTACCTGGTGTTTACGCCATTGCTGATAACAAATACTTGGACATACTGGAACAATCCATGATTCGTCCAGAATGAATGGCGCTGGTAGCGATTGATCTGGTTGAAGGCTTCTTTGAGTTCCAACCCTCTCCGTTTAAGTTCGATTTGGACGAGTGGGAGTCCATTTATTAGAATGGTGACATCGTAGCGGTTTTTATAGGTACCTTCCTGGGTGACTTGATTGGTGACCTGGTATTTGTTCTGGTTCCAGTCTTCGTTATTGAAGAACCGGACATAGAAGGATTCGCCCGTATCACGATGAAACTGGAAACGATCATGAAGGGTTTTGGATTTTTCGAACACATTACCCTTGGCCAGGTGGTTCAGGATGGCACCAAACTCCTTTTGAGAAAACGTAGTGTTATTGAAGTCGCCCAGGCGATTTTTTAGGTTACTTAACAGGCTGTCTTCATCGTGGATCAGTACCCGCCCATAGCCTAGATCCATCAACTGTTTGACAAGGTTATCTTCTAATATGGCTTCGGGTTGGTGACTCATTCGATCCTATTCCAGAGCTTACATTTTTCATAAAATTCGCTGACCAATTTATGTCTTTTAGTGCCATTAAACTTTTTGATCCAATCTTCATATGTTATAATGTCAATATCACAATAAGCCACCTGCTCCTTTATCTGGTTTTCTTTTTCGATTGGTGCATTATTCTTGTTATGAAGTTTAAACCGTAGATTGATTTGGTCTTTAATTTTCTCTTTCTCAACTATATCAATCATACTTTTTCCATTTCTATGGACTTTTGTTAGTTGGGATTCGGGAGCAACCACATAGAAAAAAATGTCACAATCCTTGTTAGTGTTGCATGCTATACAAGCCACATTTCTACTTGCTTGGTCATAGGTTGGAGCATGGGTAGTTCCTGTGCTAAGAGAACTTTTCATTTTTGCCTCAATAATTCCAAACGTTTTAGCAGTTTCAGGAACGTCTATTTTCCCATCCTTTATATAATTCACAGTAAAATCCCCAAGAGACATATCGGCATGAGTATATCCTTCACGATATTTTTTTGCACGAATAAATGGACTTGAAATCAATGCTTCTGAGGTCCAGTTATTGATCATGCTAAAATTGATTTTTTTCAGTTTCAGTTTTTGCTTGATAGAGTAGTAAACTAATAGCCGGGTCATCCAACCTTCATTATAAATCTCTGTTGGATTGACATTAGGCTGTTTGTTAATGCTCTTGATTATTTCTAATATGACAGTCTCAAGATGATTCATGTTTATTCAGCATTAGCTTGGTTATCTATTACATCTTTCATCGCCAATATCACTTTCATAAACTTATCACTCAGTCCTTTTGAGTCTAGATTCTTGTCAAGTTTCCTACATTTATCATAAGCAAACTTTGCCCGTAAACGTATACCTATTGAAAAATCAAAATATGTTCTATTAGTATCAAGCAATTCTCTTTTAAACCCTTCTTCTGATTTCCAGCTTTCGATGGACTCAATCATATTTTGATTGAATTCTTTCCAACTCTCCTTTTGATATCTTCCAGCAAATTGACTGAAGAAGTCATAATTGAATGCTTTTTTATAGGACTCACTATCTTTGTCCACGAAGTGCCAGAGAATTCCCGAAGTAAAGTGACTGAATTTAAAATATGGGTCGACATCTAATTCAACATCTTCAATATAATCTTCCCACTCAATTGGATTTTTATTCTTTTTAAACAAATGCCATCCTTGTGCTTTTGTATCACCCGGATTAAATCGAATTGTTATATATGCCTGGTCTTTAATATCTTCCGAATCAATATTAATTTCCTTAGCCCAATGCCAGTCAATACTAATTGCTTTTCGTGATCCAATATCCTCGGTAACTGTTCCCAGTTGTCTGGCAAGATGTTCCTTTATTTGGTTCAGTCTGTTGATCAAATGCCTCCTGTTAGGATCATCTTCAACATCTTTATTGGGAAATGGAATGTTTGCTAATGGTCTTGTAGGGAACCATTCAGGATATTTTCGATTCAAGAATTTGATCAGACTATCCGAAAAAGGATTTGTGGATTCTATGAGCTTTTGCATGGATTGTACCTGAAGAAGTTCCTTTACTATTTTATGCCAATTCAGATCAACATAATGAACATGTATTTCACTATTAACATCATTCAGAATGTCTAATACCTGGCCTTTCAGTTGTGCAGAACAATCCTCACCTGTTATTTTAAACTCGAATATGATGCAAATATCATCTATGGTCAGTGAAACATCGGTTATTGTATCACTATTACCACCTGCTTTAATTTCTTCAGCATTTGAAAAATCAATTTCAGATACACTGCATGCTACAGCCACCAACTCATTGCATTCCCGAAGATCCTGGGACTTTTTTTGCAAATCAATATCAATCTTACAATTAGGGAAATCAGTGTTGAATAATCTCTCTTGCTGATCCTTTGTCAATACGACTTGAAATATACTTTTTAAAAAGACAGTGTCATACTTTAGACAAATTGCGAATGCCCGTGACAAATTATCCTCATATAAGTATGTGTCATGGTCATTAAAGAATTCAAAAAGATTAAGATGTCTATTCATAAAATCAATAATTACACAAACATTTGATGCAATATCCCTTTTTTAAAGTTTGGGTGCCCTGGCTGTTTCCCAATATGGCCTCATGTTGGTTACTCATTTTCTGATCTCCTACTAAATAATTCTAATTCCACTTCAGCTAATGATAATTCTCTTAACTCATCATCATCTTCCTGTACCTTTTTCGCAAAATCGATCACCGATAAATAGTCTTGTTCATTTTCAAACTGTGTCCAGGCTTCCACCTTCCGTAAAGGTATTTTGATTTTTTTGGCTCTTTTATTGAGTTTTATTTGAATCAATCGGTCCACCGGAAAGTGAGGTGGCATTTCCATCCAACCCAGACACCATTGATATTTCAAATACAGATTCAGTAGTTTTTGTGCAATACCAAAATTCATTTCAATTGGTTTGCCATTTACCTTGAAATTTTTTACTACATCCGCTATCTGCTGAATATTTCTAATATGACTCGTTTGATCTACTTTTCTATCAACATACAATTTAGATAATTGATCAGCTTTATTTTTTAACAAGTGCCGTAATTCCTTCTTTTTGGTATTGGTAATTGAAGGGTGTGTGCTGTAGATATTTGACCTCTGAAAAGCAGCACCAATACTCAACATCCAAATCTCGTTTTTGAGAAATTTCTTCTGCTTATCTAATATGGCTTCGGGCTGGTGATTCATAAAACGTTATCTAACCTTCTTTTTATGGACTGTTCTCTAATTTCATTCTTAACTTTTTTCATATGATTCTTTACTTGTTTTTTAATGGCCTTGCCATCTACCCCATTAAATACTCTTGAAGACATCTTGATATACGACAAATAATTACCCCAATCCATCACCTTAGTCTTGACCATATTATATCGACCGGTGTTACCGATTTCGATCCTTCTGTGTCTTAATCTTCGATTAGCGCCAATATGTGTGAACTTTTTATATATCATATTCTTGTAGATATAATTTTGGCCATTTCGCATTCCAGTAGTACTAGCGTAATACGCTGATCTTCGAACTCCCCTCTTTATTTTTCTGTAATACTTAGACAAGCTAGAGCTCCTTATTCTGACTGCTTTACCATTGAATAAAAAACCTAAATATTCAAACCCCTTTGAGATGGTCCAATGTTGCTGATCATACTCCTCGAAGGAAAGGGTATCCTTTGTAATTCTTTTAACCAAGTATTCCTGATTTTTAGATTCGTTGATTGCCAATAGGCAATGGCCAGAACCAATCTGTTCTATTGCTGACGAATAAATTTCTTCATGATCTTTAATATGATATATAAATAATATATCGTCTGAATATCTGCGGTAATATCCCCCTAATCTATGCGCCAGATTCGACATTTTGCGATCAAAATCCAACATATATATGTTAGCCAAAACCGGACTTATTGGAGATCCTTGTGGAATACCTTTTTTTTGGTCTCGACCATTCGGTTTCCTAACTAGACCTTTATCGATTATCATTTTTCTAAACTCGTTAACGCTTGGCGAAAAACTCAATACTTTAGAAGATCTTAGATATTTTGGATTATTCTTTTTATGATGATCACTGAACGCTTTAAACACTTCATGAAAATCAACATATGAGTATTTTGTAATGTTTTTGAAAACTGCATAGTGGTCATCTGGCATACCAGTTTCAAAACCCATTAAATCTTTCCAGGACAACTTAATTTTTTTATGACTTAGCTCATCAAAAAATGATGAGACGTCCATCGCAGTTACCCTGAATGACTGAGCAGGAAAGCCTCTTATTATTTCGAAAACTTCTTTTGCCAACGCTGCGTTTGATAGATTCTTATCAGAATGTTTTTTTGATCTATAAGCAATAACAGCATCGTCAATCAGAGGTTCATTCTTAAGAGCAAGTTCATATGAACATTCCAACTTTGATGCATAGTGGCTATAAATACATCTATCAAGATGATTCGCATAACTTATAGGTCGAGCCTTCATATTGGCCTTTCTTAGCTTTCTTTCTGTAGCTGTATTGCCTTCTTTCATCCTACGAAACTTACGCTGCTTAACTACCCGACGTATGAATGGATAGAATCTGTGTTCTACAATGTTCTTAGGATCGGATATATAGCGATTAACCCATGGTACATCTTTATACTCAATCTTTTCTGAGAAATGGAGATATTTCTTAACCTTAAAAGTCAATTCGTCACTCATATCCTTTACAAAGTCATGACAAGGACTAGCGGAGCAGTCCCTCCTTTATTGGAACAGGGTCACATGCTATTCCGGCTGCTCAAGACAGCCGCCCCTCATATTAAGAATCATTATTGTTCTTATAAGTCTATTCATCATGATAACACAACAAATTTCATTATATGACAACATATCAGTTCTAACCATTATTGGGAGTATTGCGATAGAATCGCTCATCTCAAGTGTCGTGGAAATATTTATAATATATCCAGAGACATTTGGCATTACTGACCACACCTGCCCATTTGCAGGGTGCCATGATAATTTGCATTATCATGTATAAAAAACGTGACCACATAGGATTCTAGTCCTGTCATAACTTATTTCATAAATATTTTATTTAGTTCAAATTCTATTATCATTATTTAATTTTATACAAACATCTGCTGCAATAGCCCTTTTTTAAAGGTTTGGGTTTGAGTGAGTTGATTGTTTACTGATTCTATTTTGTTGTCGATATTGGATAGATAATCGACTATTCTTTGCTGTTCTTTTGTTGAAGGTAATGGAATCTTAATGTGTGAAAAATTCTCATAAAACAAATATTGTCTAACACCACCTTCTTGATACCTTAATATGTCTTTATTAAATGTGTAGGTATCAAGATAAGCCAATAAATATTGGTCGTCTAACTCTTCATTAGTTTTGAAACAAACATAAAGTGAGCTAATTATTACTTCATTTAAATCGTTGCTGTAACCGATTGATCCTACATTAATTCTTGCTGGGTTATAAGCAAAGGTTTTGGGGTGTATGATTTTATACATGCTAATATCATACCCTCTGTCATTGCTATCCATTCCTTCGAATTGCTCTGACTGAGGCAAAAATCCTTCTTGGTTATTAATTGAATAAATTGGATACTGAATATTCGCTTTATTTTTCTTTCCAACTTTGTAAGTTAAATCTCCCAACCTTTTCTCCTCCCAATCCGGCGGTTCGACAAGCTCACCGTCCTCATTTTCGATCTTGAAACGAATTTCCTGAGAGAAGAGTTTTTGCATGATATCTTTTTTGTATTGGGTGAGGAGGTCTTTTTTGCGGGTGAGTTGCTGGATTTTTTCATCTACCGCCGAGAGAAAGGCCGCGATTTTTTGTTGTTCGGGGAGGGAGGGGAGAATGAATGGATAAGGTCGTATAAATTCAATATTGATGTTTTTTTGGGCGGCTTCCACAGCTAAGTAATCCATTCTAGGTTGCTCAATTTCAAGTAGATAATTGAGAAACCAATTGTAAAGCCCATTCTTGCATTTTAATCCAACAAGACTATCAGGACATGCCATATCTATTTCCAATACACCGGCAAATCCAATGTTAGCTGCAATCGTAATTAAGAGTGATCCTTTTGGGAATTTTTTACTGACCTTAAGCCCCTTTTCGTTCAAGGTCTGCGAGTACAAGGAAATTTTCCCTTTTGAATTTACAACATCACTAGTTTGAACAAATGGTATTTCGCCTCCATAATAAATTGGGTTGTTTCTTGGTCGAGGTGAGAAGCGACCTCTTTCTATTGATGCTATTTCATCTAATTGCTTTTTAGCCCACTCCTCATCAAACTCCTTGAATCGTAATTGGGGAACGAGTGCTTTCTCTGTTTCGATATTTGTTGATGTTATACTCACTTTGGCTGAACCATGATTTTCAAGACGCTTGATTTGCTTTTTGGTGAAACACCGCTCCAAATTATTTCAATTCTATCCCCATGGTCGTAGACTTTAAAGTGGATGCTTTTTCTCTTTCCAATATCTCGGCCATCAAATAGATATTTTTTATTAAAAGATTTTGATTCATGATTTATGTTGACCTCTAATTTATCCGCAGCTGATACTTTAGAAGTATCAACCTTGTAAGAAGTGGATGTTGCTTTCCTTGAGGAAGGTCGAATTGTCCTATTTCTTATAATTAGTGTCATTTTATATTTTATTTAAAACCTCCTTTGTTATTAATCCACCTATTCATAGTTCAAGACTTAGAATGGTGTGTCAATGCCTAATTGATCACAATAATCGGCAATCATTTCATCCGTCTCTTTCATCTCTTTATCCAATCCCTTTAATTGAGCCGATACCGCTGCAAGATCAACAGGTTCCTCTTCTTCGAAGGTATCCACATAGCGAGGGATGTTGAGATTGTAGTCGTTCTCGCGCACCTCATCCAGCAAGGCTACATAGCTGTATTTGTCCTCAGTGGTGCGCTCCCGATAGGTGCTCACGATCTTATTGATGTCTTCGGGCCGCAGCATGTTTTGGGTTTTTACCTTTTCAAAGTGCTGGCTGGCGTCGATAAACAGGATGCTTCGACTACGCTCAGCATCCTTATTTCTATCCTTTTTTAATACCAATATGCAAGTAGGAATGCTGGTGCCATAAAAGATATTGGCGGGTAAGCCAATGACGGCATCGAGGTAGTTCAGGTCTTCGATCAGGTATTGGCGAATGTGCCCCTCGGCGGCTCCACGGAACAATACGCCGTGCGGCAATACGCAGGCCATGGTGCCGTTGTCATCCAGCTGGTGCACCATGTGTTGCACAAAGGCGAAGTCGGCCTTGCTGCCAGGGGCGAGCTTGCCATAGGCGGCAAAGCGATCGTCGCTCATAAACAGTGGGCTGGCACTCCAGTTGGCCGAAAAGGGTGGATTGGCGACCACGGCTTCAAAGCGCTGATCGATATGCTGGGGTTGCTCCAGGGTGTCTTCGTTCCTGATGTCGAACTTTCGGTAGTGCACATCATGCATAATCATATTCATCCGGCACAGGTTGTAGGTGGTGGGGTTGCTCTCCTGTCCATAAAACTTGCTTACTTCCTCCACTTCCCTGGCAACGCGTAACAGCAGGGAACCCGAGCCGCAGGTGGGGTCGTACACACTTTTAAGCTTTTCCTTGCCTGTAGTAACAATTTTCGCCAGCACCATACTCACTTGCTGAGGCGTGTAAAATTCTCCAGCTTTCTTTCCGGCACCACTCGCAAATTTCCCTATCAGATATTCGTAGGCATCACCCAGCACATCGGCTTCGGTGTCTTCGAGGCGGAAGTCGATTTCATCGAGGTGGGTGAGCACTTTTACAATCAGCTCATTTTTCTGGCTTTCGGTCTTGCCCAGCTTACTGCTGGTGAGGTCGAGGTCTTCGAAGAGGTTGCTGAACTCTTCTTCACTGTCGGTACCCATAGTGCTTTGCTCGATATGGGTTAGCACTTTGCTGAGGTCGTCGAGGATAAACTTGCTCTTGCCATCGCCGTTGCCCCGGCGGGCCATTTCGCTGAATAGCTCGGAGGGCAGCAGGAAATAACCGAGCGTATCGAGGGCTTCAGCACGGATAGCGTCTAAATATTCTTGTCCTTGGGGGGTGTCTTCTTTGATATCGGAGTAGAGGATACCATCCGGTTTCAGGATGTTATCGGCATAGGTGTGCATCTTCTCGCTGAGGTACTTGTAGAAGATGAATCCAAGTATATAATCCCGGAAGTCATCAGCACCCATCTTGCCCCGCAGGGTGTTGGCGATATTCCAGAGTTGTTGTTCGAGGTGTTGTTTTTCTGTCATTGGGCTATTATAATAATAGAAAATTTGGGTTAATTATCAACTTTCTCATGATTTGGTGAAGCTTTTTGGGCCCATACGTTTAATCCATCAGATGTGATGTGAATATATATATTTCCATTACTTCTTGTTGTTAAAACTTTACCAGAGTAATAGTTTCCATCATTTATATTCTTATAATTTACACCTACTGAGTTTTGCGAATATTGTGTTGAAACATTGGTGCCTTCAATATTTCCTTCATTTCCTTTGGAATGAATTACAAGTTTTACTAATCCCGATTGATCAAAAAGCTCTTTTGGGAAACCAGATTTATGCCCATGATGGGGTGCTATTAATATATCTAATCCCGATTCTATCGTATTAATAAAAGCATTATCGTTATTCGTCAGCCATTCCCAGCCCTCCTTCTCCATGTCTCCAGCAAAAAGAATTTTTGTCCCTAGATATTCAATGTATCTCAAAATACTTGCATTGTTTTTAATCTTTCTATTTAATTTTTCATCGTTTTTCAAGACGTCCATTGGTATACTAAAAGTCTTGTTAGCATTAAATCCCCAAGAAATGGATTCTGGATTTGATCCTCTATACTTCTTATCAAGATATGTTTTATAATCTTGGTTAATTTGTTCGTCCTGTGGGAACTCCTCATATCTTCTGGTTAATAGCAAATAGGGAGCAATTTCTTCTTTAATTCGTTTTGCATTTCTAACATGGTCGTCATCCGGATGAGTAATGTGTAAAAGTCCTAATTCATATCTATTTCCGTTGCTAGTAGTAAATGGTTGAGCTCCTAACCAATCCCTATTACTATTAAAAAGGTCAACTGGATTTGTTTTTTCGCTGTTGCTTCCACAATCAACCATTAGTACGAAATTATTGGGACTTGAAATAACCGAACATGCTGCATCTCCAACATCAAATACTATTAATCTCATTTGTCTTGTTCTTTTAGGTTAATCATTATCGTTTTAAACACAAGTGTTCGAGCCATTCCACGAGCTCTCCATAAGAAAAGGACAAAGAGGGCTATACTGAATAACATCAGTGGATTATTGGAATCTAAATAGAAAAGAATACTTAAAGTGATAAATACAATTGTTATTGCTCTCGTGAATAGGTAATTTCTATTGAATATTCTTATTTCATTGTAAGTACTAACTTTTGAATACAACTTCCAGAAATAACTTTGAGCTAAATTCTGATTCTTCCTTTTCCACCAAAGCCATGGAAGTTTCTCATATGTAATATTGAATTTCTCTTTATTCTCTTGGGACAATGACAAATGATCTATCACCCTCTGCCGTATATGTTCATTCCTTAATACTGGATTTTCCTTATACAAGAATATTTCTGATGGCTTATAGAATTTGAAAAATGAAAATACAATCCACTCAAATTCATGTGCAATTGTCTGCAAAACTTCCCCAAACAAAAATGAGAATGTAAAAAACAGGAAGGTATAAAAGAAATCTAGTCCATTCACAAGGTCAATATTTAGAGAATCTTTATAAATGAAAAACACAACACCTATCAAAATTCCTCCTGGTATTATCTTAATAAATAAATCTTCAATTGTGAATTTTTCTGTCATAATACGAATGTCTTTTTGTCTTAGTTCTCAACAAGAAATTAATGCTGGAAAGGCACTAATATTTATTCAACCCTTACCCCAACCCTTAGTAACATTCTTGGCAAATGATCATCTAAGTTTTCTATATGCTTATTATCAAGCTCAATCAGATTAAAATCATACTTTGTATATATCTCGGTTTTTACTGTTTTTCTCTCTTCATATTTAGGTTCATCTTCAACTCCCCAATATTCGATATATACAGCTTTATCACCATTTGCTGACGGAATGTAGAAATCTGATCGTACTTCTTCCTCAATCGGTAACCTGCGTTCATAGGCATGCGCAAGCCCATAATCGTACAGCGCATTGTCTATAATAGCCTCTCCCCGAGATTTAACCTTGTGGCCGTCCTTGGTCCAAATCTTTCCAGGAAACTTGTCTCTGTAATTGTCAGAGTTACTTTGAAGAGTTGTTTCTGTACCTTGTTTATCCTCTTGTTCATCATAAGATTCCTTATGATGCAGTGATCGATTTAAGGTACTGTTGTTGACAATTGTTGATGGCCATTTAACATAAGAGCCACCTGAGGGATGCTCAACTTGAACTCCACCAACTGATCTTCCAAGTGATGTTACTGCCCAGCCCTTTATCGCCTTTTCTGTCCAACCAATCTCGGTTAAAATCAAGTTAATCCTCTGAGGTGAAAGATCAAACCTGGCGCCAATGGCTGTTGCGCCCACAAGTTCTTGTCTATTGTCTTCTTTTAAATTAAATGGATCAAAATTTTCAGGCCAAACGATGAACTCTCCATACTTCTTGTTAAAAACTGTTTCACCTCCAAATTCTTGCCCTTTTTTTGTCAAATGCCAGTGATCATCCT